>Ga0206123_10000118_pt1 | contig 70861 bp, 69 predicted proteins | sample Helgoland_Spring_2_FD_160086 | JGI IMG/M metagenome (GOLD analysis project Ga0206123, IMG submission 160086) | Pelagic subsurface seawater microbial communities from Kabeltonne, Helgoland, North Sea - Helgoland_Spring_Bloom_20160316_1 | ecosystem: Environmental > Aquatic > Marine > Epipelagic ...
GGTGCTGCGGTCGAACACCACCAGTTCATGAAACATGCGCTTGCGCGGGTGGCGGCGGCGCTCGCGGCGGTCGTCGCCGGCCTCCGCTTCCCGCGGCCGCAGCATGAACACCACCCCGGTGAACTCGCCGCCCTCGCGCAGCACCGGGTTGGCGTGCACCCGCAGCGGCACCGGCTCATCGTCGCCGGACGGGTACACATCCAGGTCGTCTTCCCAGTGCCGCCCCTCGGCGCAGCGGGCCAGAACCGGCGAATCCCGCCATTCCCCCTGGCCGAACAGCAGCGGCGTCACCGGTGTGCCCAGCAGGGTGTCGCGCTCCACGTTCAGCAGCGCGCAGGCGGATTCGTTGCAAAAGGTCACCTGGCCGTCGGCGTCGGCGCCCACCACCGACTCGCCGAGGGCGTGCAGCAGGCGCTCGTTCTCGTCCTTGAGGCGCTTCATCTGCACCACCGCCTGCTGCAGCTTACGCCGCTGGCGGTCCAGCTCCATAAACACATTGACCTTGGCATCGAGAATCTGTTCATCGACGGGCTTGAACAAATAGTCCACGGCGCCGTGCCGGTAGCCCTCGAAAACGTACTTCTGTTCCTTGGAGATGGCGGTGACGAAGATAATCGGGATGTGCCGGGTCTTGCGGTTCTGGCGCATCAGCTGCGCCACCTCGAAGCCGTCCATCTCCGGCATCTGTACGTCGAGCAGGACCAGCGCGAAATCGTGCTTGAGCGCCAACGCCAGGGCCTCGTTGCCGGAGCCGGCCATGACCAGGTTGCGGTCCTCGGCCTCCAGCAACGCCTCCATGGCGATCAGGTTCTCCCGGTGATCATCGACGACCAGGATGTTCTGTTTTTTCATCTTGCAACCCAATCAAGAATTCCGCCAGATACGGGCCGATGCGTTCCAGATCCAGCACTTCCCGCACCGATCCCTTTGTTATCGCGGCTTCCGGCATGGCCGGCGCCTCGCTGCTCTGCGGCGACTGAGCCAGGGTCAGCCCGCCGCGGCGGCGTATATAGTCCAGACCCTCGGAGCCGTCTTCGTTGGCGCCGGTGAGGATCACCCCGATCACCTTTTTGCCATACACGTGGCCCGCCGAAAAGAACAACTCGTCAATCGACGGCCGGGAGAAATGCACCGCCCGGTACATGGACAACGCAATGGTTTCGTCTGCGTCCACCAGCATATGGTAGCCGGGCGGCGCCACATAGACGTGCCCGGGCCGGATGCGCTCTTTGTCTTCCGGTGCCACCACCGGCAGCCGGCTGTAGCGGGCCAGCAGCCAGGCCAGCCTGTTCTCGGTGCTGGCGTTCTGGTGCTGGACCAACATGATGGCCGCGGGAAAGCCTTCAGGCAAGCTGGCGAGCACCGAGGAATAGGCGTTCAAGCCACCCCAGGATGCCCCCATAACGACCGCTTTAACGGGCGTCGCGCCGGGCACTTACTCCCCCTGGCCGCGATTGCGCTTCTCCGCCTCATAGGCGGCCCGGTGCGCCTGGGCCTCCTTGAGTTTCACCTGCAGCTCGCGGCGCTGCCGGTCCAGCTCCAGGAAAAAATTCACCTTGCTCTTGAGGATCAGCGGGTCCAGCGGTTTGAACAGGTAGTCCACGGCGCCCGCCTGATAGCCCTTGAACACGTATTTCTTCTCTTTGCTGATCGCCGTGACGAAGATAATGGGAATGGTCTGGGTGTCTTTGCGCTGACGCATCAATTCCGCCACCTCGAAGCCGTCCATGCCGGGCATCTGCACATCCAGAAGTACCAGGGAGACGTCTTCCTTGAGCAGAATTTTGAGCGCTTCCTGGCCGGACTCGGCCTTCAACAGCGTGCGCCCCTCATCCTCCAGAATCGCTTCCAGGGAGACCAGGTTGGCGGGTTGATCATCAACCAACAGCAGTTTCTGCTCGATCATCATTATTCTCGATTAAGCGTGTCTGTTATGCGTTGGGACGCATTTGTCTTTTACGGAAAATCCGCAGTGATCGATTGACCACGTCGAACGACTCTTCATTGCCGCTGAAACGCAGACTTTCCTTGGTGCCCAGGCACAGAAAGCCGCCCATATCCAGGCTTTCTCCGAACAGCTTGAACACGCGCTGTTGCAGGGGCCGGTCAAAGTAAATCAAAACGTTGCGGCAGAGTATCACATGCATTTCACCGAACACCTGATCAGTGGCCAGATCATGATCGGCGAACACGATGTTGCGTTTCAGCCGTTGCTCCATGATGACGCTGTCATAGCGGGCGGTGGCGTAGTCACTGAGCGACTGACGGCCGCCGGCGCGGCGGTAATTGTCCGTGTACTGCTTGAACGCATGGATCGGATAGATGCCTTTCTTGGCCGCCGCCAGGACGTTCTTGTCGATGTCCGTGGCGTACAGCATGGCGCGCTCATAGAGCCCCTCTTCCTCAAGAAGAATGGCCATCGAGTAGATTTCCTCGCCGGTGGAGCAACCCGCGTGCCAGATCTTGATGAACGGAAAGGTTTTCAGTACCGGCACCACTTCCTCGCGGAACGCCTTGTAGAATTCCGGGTCGCGGAACATCTCGGTGACGTTGACGGTGAGGTCGTTGAGCAGCGTGACGAAGAACTGCCGGTCGCGCAGCACCCGGTCGGTCATCTCCAGCACCGTGGAAAAGCCGGACATGGTGAGCCGGTGCATGATGCGCCGGCGCATGGAGGCCGGACTGTAGGAGCGGAAATCGTAGCCGTAGAGCTGGTAGATCGCCTCCAGCAGCAGCCGGATCTCGATATCCTCCACTTGCACCTGTTCATCGCTGATCGCCGGCTGCGGTTCCACTGCGGGCCCTCCTATTTATGCAGCCAGACCCGCATCAGCGAGGTCAGCTTGCTCATGTCGATGGGTTTGGAGCAGTAATCGTTGGCGCCGGCATCCAGGCACTTGGCGCGGTCGTCCTTCATCGCCTTGGCGGTGAGCGCCAGCACCGGCAGCGCCGCGAAGCGCGGCTGGCTGCGGATATGCGCCATCGCTTCGTAGCCGTCCATTTCCGGCATCATGATGTCCATCAGGACAATGTCGAAGTCCGGGCTTTCGTCCAGCGCTTCCAGGGCTTCGCGGCCGTTGTTGGCGAGGTGGATATCGAAGCCCAGCTCTTCCAGCTGGGCGGACAGCGCATAGATATTGCGCATGTCGTCGTCCACCAGCAGCAGCTTCTTGCCCTCGAAAATGTCATCGCGGTGTTCGATCAGCTCCGGGTTACCGCGCCGGTGGGCGGGCAAGGTGGACTCCAGCCAGTGCAGGAACAGCGACGCCTCGTTGAGCAGCCGTTCGTGGGAGCGTTCGGTCTTGAGGATGATGCGGTCGGCGTACTTGCGCAGCCGCGCTTCCTCGTCGCGGGTCAGGTCCTTGCCGGTGTAGATCACCACCGGCACCGCCTCGTAGGCGTCGTTGCCGTGCAGCCGCTCGAGCAGTTCGAAGCCGCTCATGTCCGGCAGGGTCAGGTCCAGAATCATGCAGTCGTAGACGGTTTCACCGAGGGCTTTCAACGCCGCCTCGCCGCTGGTGACGGCGGTGATCTGCACGCCCTTCTGGTCGAACAGCTCGCGGATGCTCTCATGCTGGATGGCGCTGTCCTCCACCACCAGCAGGCGCCGCACATTGGTCTCGATGGCGGTCTCGATCTTGGCGAAGGCGCTGAGCATCTGCTCCTGGCTGACCGGCTTGGCGAGGAAGTCGATGGCGCCGAGATCGAGCGCTTTCTTGCGCTCGTCCTTGCCGGACAGAAAGTGCACCGGAATATCCTGGGTGCGGGCGTCCGCCTTGAGCTTCTCCATCACCTCCCAGCCGTCGATGCCGGGCAGCCCGATATCGAGAATAATGGCGCTGGGCCGGTAGCGGCGCGCGTACTCGAGACCGGTTTCACCGTCATGGCAGATGTGGCTTTCCAGGCCGTAATCCGCCGCCAGGTCCACCAGTACGTTGGCGAACTCGCCGTCGTCCTCGACCACCAGCACGGTCTTTTCGCGGACCACGAAGCCGTCGTCGTCCTGGCCTTCCAGTGGAAGATCGGCGGCGGTGTGCGCCTCGGCGTTGGCGCCGATGTCCACCGGTTCCGCCGGCGCCGCCCCGTCGTCCGCTTGCTCGCCCTGCCCGGCATGGCCTTCGGGCAGGTAGAGCATGAAGGTGGCGCCGGTACCGGGGCCGTCGCTGTGCAGGCTGATTTCGCCGCCCAGCAGACGCGCCAGCTCCCGCGAGATGGTCAGCCCCAGGCCGGTGCCGCCGTATTTGCGGCTGGTGGTGCCGTCGGCCTGCTGGAAGGCCTCGAAGATCAGCTTTTGCTTGTCCTCGGGGATGCCCACGCCGGTGTCGGTGACCGCGAATTTAAGCGTGCTGGCACGGTCCATGCGGCCGGGAATGCGCTCGTCCTCGCCGGGGCGCTCGATGCTCAAGGTCACCGAGCCGTCGTCGGTGAATTTGAGCGCGTTGGAGAGCAGGTTTTTCAGAATCTGCTCGAGCCGCTGACGGTCGGTATAGAAACTGGCCGGCAGCCCCTCGCCGCGGGCCACGTGGAAGGCCACGTTGCGGTTCTCGGCGATATGGCTGAAGTGGCGCTGGAAGTGATCGCACAGCTCCGACGGCGCGATGGCGTCCACCATCACGTCCATCTTGCCTTCCTCGATCTTGGAAATATCCAGGATGTCGTTGATCAGCGACAGCAGGTCGGCGCCGGCGGAATGGATCACCTGGGCGTGCTCCACCTGCTTGTCGTCCAGGTTGCCCTTTTTGTTCTGCCCCAGGGCGTTGGACAGAATCAGAATCGAGTTCAGCGGCGTGCGCAGCTCGTGGGACATGGTGGAGAGGAATTCGGACTTGTACTTCGAGGACAGCTCCAGCTCCTTGATCTTGTCCTCCAGCTCCTGGTGCAGCAGCTCCAGCTCCTTGTTCTTCTGCCCCATTTCCGCTTTCTGTTCGCCGAGCACCTTGGCCTGGGCTTCCAGTTCCTCGTTGGTGACGCGCAGCTCTTCCTGCTGGGCCTGCAGGGACTCCTCCGAGGCACGCAGGGCCTGGGTCTGGGATTCCAGCTCTTCGTTGATCGCTTTCAATTCTTCCTGCTGTTGCTGGAGGCGCGATTCGGAGGCGGACAGCTCCATGGCCTGCTCTTCCAGGTCCTGATTGACCTGGGCCATCTCTTCTTTCTGCGCTTCCAGCGCGCGCGCCTGCTGCTGGGTCTGCTCCAGCATGCCGGCCAGCCGCAGCCGGTTCTGGGCGCTGTGCAGGGCCACGCCGATCAGGGCGGCACCCTGCTCCAGGAAGGCGGTGTCGGACTCGGAAAACGACTGAAAGGCGCCCACTTCCAGCACGCCTTTCAATTCATCGTCGTGAAGAATCGGCAGCACCATGACGTTGCGCGGTGCCGCGTTGCCGGTGCCGGAGCCCACCAGCATGTACTCCTCGGGCACCTGCTCAAGAATAATGGTTTTCTTTTCCAGCGCGCTCTGCCCGACCAGGGATTCGCCCAGACGGAATTCGTTGGCCAGCTGCTTGCGCCGCTGCATGGCGTAGGCGCTGGAAAGGCGCAGGGTTTCGCTGTCGGTGTCGAAGGTATAGAAGGCGCCGACCTGGGCTTCCAGGGTGGGCACCACATAGGAGAGAAGATTGTTGCCCAGCTGTTCGATGCTCAGATCACCGCGCATCAGGGCGTTGAGTTCGGACAGCTGGTTTTTCAGCTGCTCCTGACGTCGGTCCTCGTCGGTGCGCGCTTTCAGGGTGTCGCGCATTTTGCGGATGGCGCGGATCAGGTGGCCGGTTTCGTCACGGCTGTCGCTGCGGATCTCGGTGTCCCAGTTGCCGCTGGCGATGCTGTCCGCGGCGCCCATGGCGTCTTCCAGGGGGCGGGTAATGGAACGGGTGACCCGCAGGGCGATCAAGCCGAGCAGCGTGAACGCCACGCTGCCCAGGGCCAGGCCGATCAACTGAGTGCTTTTATTGTCTTCGCGGCTGGCGTTGAGGTTATCGCGGAAGCTCTGATATCGCTGTTGCTCGAAGGCGCCGTGCTCGTCGGTGTACTGCTGCTCCAGGCGCTGCATCTCGGTGAGCGCTTCGTAGCTATCGACCCGCGCGCCGGGATTTTCGACCAGCCCGGCGGCGGTGTCGTTGGCGACGGTGATGTAGGTGATAAAGGCGGAGCGCAAATCGTCCACCGGCGCGCTCAGGGTGGGGTCGAGACGCTCGATATCGCCGAGGCGTTCCAGGAAACGGTCGGAGCGTTCCCGGGCCTCCTCCAGCAGCCCCGCGTCCGCCTGGCTGATGGCGTCGTCGAAGGCATCGCTGATCGCCAGGAATTCCACATTGTTGGCGTTGACCAGTTCCAGCACCGGAAAGTCGTGGCTCTCCACCTGGCGCAGATGATCAATATTGGTTTCCGCGATGTAGTAGCTGTACAAGAAGTAAGCGAGGAACAGGAAGATCCCCAAGCCCGCCACGGACAAAATCTTCAGCCGCACGGACAGATGCTGAAACCCAGTCATTAACCGTTTCCCCCTGAATCCGAGGTTTGTTATGGCGTTATGCTATTGCCCCGGTATTCGTGCTTTCCCGCAGGAATAAGACTAAAGCATTAAAGTACCAGAAAGCGATTCAAGGCGGCAATAAAAGGCGAAGGGAGGAACCGGAAGGGAGAAGTTGGTGCGGGTAGCCGGACTCGAACCGGCACAGCCATAAGGCCGAGAGATTTTAAGTCTCTTGTGTCTACCAATTTCACCATACCCGCAGGTCATGCCGAACTTTACACAACAGATGCAGGCCTGGGAATGGAGGCGCGGGTCGGAATCGAACCGGCGTATACGGAGTTGCAGTCCGCTGCATAACCACTCTGCCACCGCGCCGTTAAACCTGTACGAACAAAAAACCCCGGCTTGGGCCGAGGTTGGAAATCTGGAGCGGGAAACGAGATTCGACCGGGCTGGCGTTCCAGCTCGCGACCCCAATCTCCAACGTCTAGATTCACATTGAAACTTGGAGCGGGAAACGAGATTCGAACTCGCGACCCCAACCTTGGCAAGGTTGTGCTCTACCAGCTGAGCTATTCCCGCTTTTTTCCAGCGCCGGGTTGCCCCGAACGCGAAGCCGCATTCTACCCGAGCGCGGGTCTCTGTCAAGACTGTTTTTGCTGCCGATTCAATATCTTGGACAAACTTTGCGCAGTCGTGCCGGGGCCTTCAACCCGCCCCGTTCACGAGCCGTCGCGGTCGCCGCCCGGGTTAGTGAATTGCGGCACCGCCGCGCGCAGATAGGAGAACATGGACCACAGCGTCAGCGCGGTGGCCAGGTACAAACAGCCGTAAGCCAGCCACAGCCCCGGCGTCATGACAATGGTGAGGTTGTCCGCGCTGTGCTCCGGCTTGAGCGCCAGCAACAACGTGATCGCCACCATCTGGGTAACCGTTTTGATCTTGCCGATCGAACTGACCGCCACCTTGGCGCGCTCGCCCAGCTCCGCCATCCACTCACGCAACGCGGACACGGTGATTTCCCGGGACACGATCACCATCGCCGGCACCGCGAACCAGACGCTGGCGTGGGTCTGCACCAGCATCACCAGGGCCACCGCCACGATCAATTTGTCCGCCACCGGGTCCAGAAACGCCCCGAACGGGCTGGTCTGGCCGAGACGCCGGGCCAGGTAGCCGTCCAGCCAGTCGGTCAGGCCGGCGGCCAGAAACAGCGCCGCGGCGAGCAGATCGCTCCACCAGAAAGGCAGGTAGAACACCGCCACCAGCACCGGAATGGCAGCCACCCGGATAAGCGTGAGAATGTTGGGCAGGTTGAGAATGGGAGCGTGCTTGGACATGGACAACTTCTATGCCGTCGGCGGAAAAAGTGAGTATAACGGAAAGCGGCGCCGGCCTCATTGTTGAAACGGCCGGGGTGAAGGCATCGCCGCTGATTATTCGTGAAACCAGTTGTACAGCGTCTCGGCGGTCTGGGCATTGATGCCTTCCACCCGCGCCAGCTCTTCCCGGGACGCATTGCGCAGCTGCTTCAAGCCGCCGAAATGGTTCAGCAGCGCCTTGCGCCGCTTGGGGCCGACGCCGGGAATGTCTTCCAATCCGGAACGGCGGGCCTTGCCGCGCCGGGCGCGGTGGCCGGTGATCGCGAAGCGGTGCGCCTCGTCACGCACCTGCTGCAGTAAGTGCAGCGCCGCGTGGGCACCGCCGGGCACCAGCTCGCGGCCGTCGGGCAGGTACAACACTTCCAGGCCCGGGCGCCGGCTGGGCCCCTTGCCGATGCCCATCACCAGCACCTGGTTGTCCAGGTGCAGGCTCTGGATCACCTCGAAACTGCGCTGCATCTGCCCCTTGCCACCGTCGATCAGCAACAGGTCCGGCAGCTTCGCCTCTTCCTTCACCACCCGCTGGTAGCGGCGCCGTACCGCTTCCTCCAGGGCTTCGTAATCGTCGCCGCCGTGCTCCGGGCTGACGTTGAAACGGCGGTAGTCCGCCTTGCGCGCGCCCTGCTGGTCGAACACCACGCAGGACGCCACCGCCCGCTCGCCCTGGGTGTGGCTGATATCGAAACACTCGATGCGGCGAATCGGCGTGTCCGCCTCGAGCAGGGTTTCCAGTGCATGAAAGCGCTGTTCCAGGTGCTCCCGGGCGGCCAGATCCGCGTGCAGCGACTGGTCCGCGTTGGTGCGCGCCATGTTCAGCCAGGCCTGGCGCTGGCCGCGCACCCGGGCGGCCAGCCGGATGCGGCGGCCGAGATGGGTTTCCATGGCTTCCTGCAGGGCCGCCTGCCCGGGCAGCGCGCCGGGCAATACGATCTCCCTGGGGATCGACTGGTCGTCGCGTTCGCCCAGGTAGTACTGGGCCAGGAAGGCTTCCAGGATTTCATCGCTGTCTTCCTCGCCGCGGGTATCCGGCCGGAAGCTGCGATGGCCGAGCACCCTGCCCTGGCGCACCATCAGCACCTCCACCACCGCCAGCCCGTGGCGCACGGCGATGGCCACCGCGTCCACGTCGCCGCCCCGGTCGGTTTCCACGTTCTGCTTTTGCTGCACCGCCTGGATGGCGGCGAGCTGGTCGCGCAGTTCCGCCGCCCGTTCGAAATCCAGCTGCTCGGCGGCTTTCTCCATCTGCTCGGTGAGGTGGTCGCTGACCTGGCGGCTGCGGCCGGAGAGAAAATCCATCGCCATGCGCACCTGCTCGGCGTAGGCCTCACGGCTGACGAAATCCACGCAGGGCGCGGTGCAGCGCTCGATCTGGTACTGCAGGCACGGCCGTGTGCGGTTGCGGAAGAAGCTGTCCCGGCAGTTGCGCACGCGGAACACCTTCTCCACCAGCGCCAGGGTTTCGCGGACGCTGCCGGCACTCGGATAGGGCCCGAAATAGCGGCTGCCCGGCCGGCGCTTGCCGCGATGAAAGGTGATGCGCGGGTACTCGTCGGAGGTGGTGATCTTGATATAGGGGTAGGACTTATCGTCGCGCAGCAGGATATTGTACGGCGGGCGCAGGGACTTGATCAGCGACTGCTCGAGCAGCAGCGCCTCCGCCTCGCTGGCGGTGACGGTGGTCTCCACGCCCGCGATACGGCTCACCAGCGCGCGGGTCTTGGCGCCGGTGACGTTTTTCTGGAAATAGGAATTCAGCCGGGCGCGAAGGTCCCGGGCTTTACCCACATAGAGCACCCCGCCATCGTCGCCCAGCATCCGGTAGACACCGGGCTTGCGGGCACAATGGGCGAGAAACTGCTTGGCGTCGAATTGCGGCAAGGCCACTCCGGGTCGGCGAACGACAGGCTGCATAGGATCGGCACTGGCGCGATACTGTCAAGCCCGCGCCGGTCATTTCCGCCCGCCGACCGGCCCCTCAGGCCGGGTTGGCTTCGTCGGCGTCCACCATGCCGTGGCGCACCGCCACCAGGGCCATTTCCACGTCGCTGCTGATGCCCAGCTTGTCGAAAATGCGGTAGCGGTAGGTGTTCACCGTCTTCGGCGACAGGCACAGCTGATCGGCCACGTCCTGCACCTTGTGGCAGTTGACGATCAGAATCATGATCTGCAGCTCGCGCTCGGAGAGCATGTCCAGCGGCGCGTCCGGGGTCGGCACGAAGGGCCGCAGCGCCATCGCCTGGGCGATTTCCGGGCTGATGTAGCGCTGCCCGGTGCTCACCACCTTGATCGCCCGCACCATCTCTTCCAGGTCGGCGCCCTTGCTCAGGTAGCCGGCGGCGCCGGCGTGCAGCAGCCGCGACGGGAACGGCTCGTCCTCGCAGACGGTCACGGCAATCACGCGCAGGCCGTCGTCCTGGCGCAGCATCCGCCGGGTCGCTTCGAGGCCACCTATGCCGGGCATTTTAATGTCCATCAGCACCACGTCCGGGCTCAGCTCGCGGGCCAGGCGTACCGCTTCTTCCCCACAGTCGGCCTGGCCGACCACACGAATCCCTTCCTGATCGCCGAGCATGCGGGTGATGCCGGTTCTAACCAGATCGTGGTCGTCGACCACCAGTACTTTTATCATTTTATCCTCCCCACTTAGCGTCCTTGATAGTGGATGTGTTTTGAACCCATCAAGCCTAGCGCGCCGAGGCCTGGATGCCTAGTGGCCGGCGTCACGATTCGACCAGGGTCGCATTGACGCGCCAGGGCGTGACGGGTAATTCTGAAACCCGGCCAATCTCACAACAAGGACAAGACCGATGAGCGCGATTCTGCTTTTGGTTCTGGGCCTCGGCGGCATGGCCGCCGGCTACTTTGTCTACTCCCGCTTTATCGCGGAGAAGATTTACAAGCTTGATCCGGATTTCCGCACCCCGGCCCACGAGTTCGAGGACGGGGTCGACTTCGTGCCCACCAATCGCTTTGTGCTCTGGGGCCACCATTTCACCTCGGTGGCCGGCGCGGCGCCCATCGTCGGGCCCGCCATTGCGGTGATCTGGGGCTGGCTGCCCGCCTTTCTCTGGGTGGTGCTGGGGACCATCTTCTTCGCCGGCGTCCACGACAGCGGCGCGATCTGGGCCAGCGTGCGCAACCGGGCCAAGTCGGTGGGCGCGCTCACCGGCGAGGTGGTCGGCGGACGCGCCCGCAGCGTGTTCATGATCGTCATCTTCCTGGTGCTGCTGATGGTCAACGCGGTGTTCGGGGTGGTGATCGCCAAGCTGCTGATCAACAACCCCGGCGCCGTGGTGCCAGTATGGGGCGCCATCGCCGTGGCCCTGGTGATCGGCCAGTTGATCTACCGCCGCAAGATCGGCCTGGGCCTGGTCTCGGTGGTCGGCGTGGCGGCGCTCTACGCGCTGATCTACATCGGCCCCTCGGTGCCGGTGACGCTGCCGGAAAGCACCGCCGGCCTGTCGCCCAACGCGCTCTGGATTCTGATTCTGTTCGGTTACGCGGCGATCGCGTCGCTGCTGCCGGTGTGGGTGCTGCTGCAGCCCCGGGACTACATCAACGGCCTGCAATTGTTTGTCGGCCTGATCCTGCTGTACGGCGCGGTGATCATCGCCAGCCCCACGGTGGTGGCGCCGATGATCAACTTCGGCGTGCCCGAAGGCACCCCCTCGATGCTGCCGCTGCTGTTCGTGACCATCGCCTGTGGCGCGATTTCCGGCTTCCACGGCCTGGTGGCCTCGGGCACCACCTCCAAGCAGCTGAACAAGGAAACCGACGCCCGCTTCGTCGGCTACTTCGGCGCCGTGGGTGAAGGCGCCCTGGCGCTGGCCGCGATCATCGCCGCCACCGCCGGCTTCGCCTCGCTGGCCGACTGGCAGGCGGTCTACACCTCGTTCGGCCAGGGCAGTCTGACCGCCTTCGTGGACGGCGGCGCCTTTATTCTCGCCGCCGGCACCGGCATGGAAGTGACCGTGGCGGCCACCCTGCTCACGGTGATGGCGGCGCTGTTCGCCGGCACCACCATGGACACCGGCCTGCGTCTGCAGCGCTACATTTTCCAGGAATGGGGCGAGATCTATAACATCGGCTGGATGCGCAAGGCGCTGCCCGCCACCCTGCTCTCCGTGGCCAGCTGCCTGATTCTGGCGTTCGGCGCCGGCGGCGCGGACGGCTCCGGCGGGCTGCTGATCTGGCCGCTGTTCGGCACCACCAACCAGCTGCTGGCCGGCCTCACCCTGCTGGTGATCACCGTGATGCTGGTGCGCCGCGGCCGGCCCACCTTCTACACCCTGGGCCCGCTGGTGTTCCTGCTGGTGATGACCCTGGCCGCGCTGCTGATGCAGCTGCGCGACTTCTTCCAGAAGGAGAACTGGTTCCTGCTGGGTCTGGATCTGGTGGTGCTGGTGGCGGCGGTGCTGGTGACCCTGGAGTGCGTGGCCGCATTGCGCCGCGCCAAGGGCGCCGCCAACGACGAGAGCGCCTCTTGAGCGGCACGCAACCGGCGGCGCGTCTGATCGGCCGGCTGCGCCGCTGGTACCGGCGCGCCGGCGATCTGGGGGCGAGCTACTACAACGCCCCCTACCGGGCCGCGATCGCCCGGGCCCGGCGGGACGAGGAGGATCTGTTCATGCTGATGGTGTTCTCCGAAACCCTGGGTATTCCCAATCCGGCCACCTGGTACACCCTGGAGCTACAGCCGCTGCTGCTGGACCGTTTCCACGACTGGCACAAGCGCATGGGGATGCCCCACTCGCCCCTAGACCACTTCCGCTGCTGCTGATTCATGCCGGACCCGAACCGCCACACCGCTCTGGATATCGATACCCTGCTGCGCCGGCGCCGCCTGTTGATGGTGGGCGGCAAGGGCGGCGTGGGCAAAACCACGGTGGCCTCGGCCCTGGCATTGCGCGCCGCCAGCCTGGAACGCCGCGTACTGCTGGTATCCACCGATCCGGCGCACAGCCTGGCGGACGCCTTCGACCGGGAGATCGGCGACCGGGAAACCGACCTGGCGGCCAACCTCACCGGCCTGGAAATCGATCCGGACAGCGAGGTGGACGCCCATCTGGAACGCGTGCGGGCGCAGATGGCCCGCTTCGCCGGCGCCGACCAGCGCCCGGAACTGGAGCGCCAGCTGCGCCTCAGCCGCCAATCACCGGGGGCCCAGGAAGCGGCCCTGCTGGAGCGCATTACGACGATCATTGATCAGCAGGACCGCTTCGATCTGATTGTGTTCGACACCGCCCCCACCGGCCACACCCTGCGGCTGCTCAGCCTGCCGGAACTGATGGCGGCCTGGAGCGAAGGCCTGTTAAAGCAGAACCGGCGCACCGAACAGCTGGGCAAGGTGCTGGGCCATCTGACGCCGGGGCGGGACCTGGAGAGCCCGCTGGGTGAACCGGAGGACCGGGAACTGGAAGGGCTGGACCAGCGCGCCCGGGCGCTGGCGGCGCCACTGCTCGAGCGGCAGCGACGCTTCCACCGCGCGCGGCGGCGGCTGCAGGACACCGACCACACCGGCTTCGTGTTCGTGCTGACCCCGGAGCGGCTGCCGATCCTGGAAACCGAACGGGCCGTGGCCAGCCTCGGCGAGGCCCGGATCCCGGTGGCCGGAATGATCATCAACCGGGTGTTGCCGGACGAGGCGGAGGGCGCCTTCTTCCGCGCCCGCCGGGAGCGGGAGCAACGGCTGATGGCGGACATCGACCAGCGCCTGGGCGCCCTGCCCCGCCTCACCCTGCCGCTGCTGGCCGACGATATTCAGGGGCGCGACGCGCTGGAGGCGTTCGCCGGGCGCTTCAGCCAGCCACGCTTCAGCCAGCCACGTTGAACAATTTCACGTCGGGCCGGCCGGCCAGCAGGTCTTTCAAACCACCACCCAGGCCTTTCATGTTCTCGCGGTGGGCGTCCAGCGCCGCCTGATCGTTGTACTGCTCATAAATCATCACGGTGTCGCCGTCGTCCACGGACTGGTGGACGGTGTAACCGTGATTGCCCTCTTCCTTGCGGACTTCCACGGCGATGCGGCTCATCTCAGCGGCGAGCGCGTCGCCCTTGCCGGGTTGGGCGGTGAGGATAGCTACGATACCGAGCATGGTGATTCCTTTTTTGTTTGTGGAATAACTCTTTTGGAATGAGATTCCGAAAATGGAGCAAGCATGCTGGCACAGCGGTGTGGACGCGGCCATGGGGTTTTGCGTCGTGGATTGGGGTGGAAAGGACTTGGGAACAACTCGAGTGAGCGGGTTTTGGGAGCGTAGTCGAGGGATTTGGTGGTGGCTGAGAGGTTTGGGCGCGCTTTGCGCGCCGAGAGGGTGGGATTATTCGCCGGCTACGCCGGCTCACCCCTTCGGGGCCGCCGCCTTTGGCGGCGGTCCTTCGCGGCGCTTTGCGCCGCTCGGTCGAACCGGTGGGTTCGAATGAGACCGCCCTGTCCGCCAAAAAAAAGGGGCTGCCTTTTGGCAGCCCCTTTTGTTTGGCGGAGAGGGTGTCCGCTTTGGATGGGTAGCATCCTGACTCGCCGCGCATCACGAAACCCTATATTTATAGGGATCAGAGCGTTTTCCTTGGTTTAACCTGTATCATTCCGTTCCATGCGATGGTAATGTTTTGGATGGGACAGTGGATGGTAGGAAAGCGCAATGCCAAAAGTGGCCAAAGAGTTATCGCCCGCCGAGGTCCGGCGGATCACTGACTCAGGAATGCACGCCGTGGGTGGCGTGTCGGGCCTGATGCTCAAGGTCAACACCAGCGGCGGCCGGTCCTGGATACTGCGTGCCAGGGTTGGCAATCGACGCCGTGACTTCGGTCTGGGTGGCTTCCCTACCGTTCCACTATCCAGCGCCCGGGAGAAGGCCAGAGAACTCCGCGACAAGCTTGGCCAGGGCATCGACCCGGTAGCCGAGCGGAAGGCTGCCATAGCCGCACACATCGCCGCACAAGCGAGGGCCGTGACCTTCAAGCAAGCGGCCACCCGCTGCCACGCTGCGAAAGCGGATGGCTTCAAGAGCGCCAAACACAGCCGCGAGTGGCTGGCCACGTTGGAACGCTACGCTTTCCCGGTGATTGGCGCCCTTCCCGTCGCGGACGTGGACGTCACGCACATTCAGGAAGTGTTGCGCCCGATCTGGAGCACCCGCACTGAGACCGCCTCCCGGGTTCGCCAGCGAATGGAGACCGTCCTGTCCTGGTCCGAGGTCCACAAGTACCGTGAAGGGGCCAACCCCGCCCGCTGGCGTGGGAATCTGGATGAGCTGTTCGCCAAACCCACCAAAGTAACCCGCAGGCGGCACTGGCCCGCCCTGCCCTGGCAAAGGATGCCGGAGTTCATGGCCGACCTACGATCTCGCGGCGGTGTGGCCACCCGGGCGCTTGAATTCGCCATCCTCACCGCCGCCCGTTCCGGTGAGGTCCGCAGCGCAACCTGGGGTGAGATCGACATGCAGGCGCGTATCTGGACCGTACCGGCCGAAAAGATGAAAGCCGGCAAGCCACACCGGGTTCCGCTGCCAAAGGCGGCTGTGGAGCTCCTGGAAGGCCTCCCGCGTCTTTCTGATCTGGTATTCCCCGCACCCCGGGGCGGTCAACTGTCTGATGCCGCCCTGAGCGCGGTGGTGAAGCGGATGCACGATGCCGAAGTCAAAGCCGGCCGCGATGGCTATCCGGATCCCACCGACGGCCGCGTAGCGGTGCCCCATGGATTCCGCAGCTCGTTCAAAGACTGGTGCCGCAACAACACCAGCGCGGCGGATGAGGTTTCGGAGCTGGCCCTGGCGCACGTGAACAGCGATGCCACCCGCGCCGCCTACGCCCGTGACGGCCTGCTTCCCCAGCGCACCCGGCTCATGACGCAATGGGCGAAATATTGCGCTGAAACGCCGAAGCCGGCCAGCGTGACGGCGATCCAGGGGATGCGTAAGGCATGAGTCTGGACAGCGAAGAATACCACCACCACCGAGAAGCCCTGGAGCGAGAGCATGAAATCGCGCGGCGGTGTGGGCTCCCTATGCCCAGGGAGCTCAAAATCTACGAGTTTATAAAGTTGGAAGTTCAGTTCGCCGCGAATGGGGATGCCGCGATGGCGGTATCGCACCTCGCCCATGATTGGATCACAAGCCGCAACCCATATTACCTCGATATGGCCGTAGCTTACTGTCACCAAAAAGAGATACCGCCAACCCCTACACTGTGGAACCTGATTGGGGAGCTAGCTGAAAAGCGGATGAATGGTGACTCCCTGCCTGGCACCCCAGAAAAGATCATCAAAGAAAAGGCGGCGTCCGCCATTCTGATACTGATGGCCAACCTGATATATCACGGCGACACCTTAGAATCCGCCGCGAGCAAAGCCGCCGCTGAGTATAAGAGGCGGTATCCTCAACTAAAGCCCTACAAGGCGAGCTCACTGGAGAGGAAATACACAGATGAATGGCGAAAGCCTGGATGGGAAAGGGACCATTTCGCGACGTGGGATAAACATGGGCTTCCGGACCAATGGCGGGACGCCTGGAAACAGATTCGCGATGATCTCCCCGAGGCGGAGCCTGAAATGAAAGGTGAGCGTCGATAGGGAAAAAAAGGATTCCGTTTCTTCCCCTCACATTTTTGCCTCCGTCCACCACGATTCACCTGCACTTACCCAACAGCATGGTGAATCGAATGCAACAGACCCACCTCTCCGATACCGAAGTTGCCCGCCGCCTGGGCGTATCCCGCCCCACCGTGTGGCGCTGGACCCGTGAAGGAAACTTCCCCCGTCCCGTTCGCCTGGGCCCGGCCACGACCCGCTGGCGCCTGGCTGACATCGAAGAATGGGAAACCGGCAAAAGCGGAGGTGATGCCGCATGATACTTGCCACCGCCTTTCCAGCCGGTTATTGTTCCTCCCAAGTCGCCGCAAAATCGGCGACCGGGATTGGCGTCCCAGAACCTACAGGCGGACACGCCGCCTTCAGAGCGGTTTTTTTGTGTCCGAAGCATGGCAAGCCTGGTAATGGGCGGGCCGTGCGGTGGCCCTTCGGGGCGCCGGTTTCCTGTAGGCCGGTACGCCAACTCCGCACGGTTCCGCTCTCCCTGATTGGCGTCGGGGAAGCGGATTCGATAACCGCTACTACAGGACTATCGTCATGCTCAAGCAAACCCGGTTGGCCCGCGCGCGCGCGCATCGCGCCATGGCCCGAACCTCCCTGTTCTCTGATTCCTCTCTCGCCGTCCGCCTTCGGAAATACCGCGAGCACATGGAAACCGCCCGCCGCCTGGAAGGCCAGGATGTGCGTCGTGGATAAGCCGATTCTCCAGCATTACGACACCCTCACCTTGGCCACCGAACGGCTCCAGTATATCGAAGCCGTCGCCTGGGGCCTTATTCAAACTCTGCCGGCGAAGTCGCCCGTGGAGCCTCATGAAATCACCCATGCTCGGACGCTCGCCCATCTGATCGTCAGCCAGACGGACGAATGGAAAGCCCATTTTCGTGCCGACGCCGAAGGTTTGGAGCCGCTGCCTGCGGAAGGGGGTGCGCAATGATGCCCATCGCTATTTACCGCGACTTTATCGACGAAAGGACTCTTTTCCATTTCGAGAAGCCGCATCGCTTTTTGACCGCTGACGAGGCGCTCGCCCTTGGCTTGATCGATGCCGAGGAACTGGCGGAGCTGGAGCGCAAAACCCAGGCACTGGGTTGGGAGGGCAATCATGAAACTCCGTGAGTTGCTGCCCCAGTACTCCAATCTTGCTGATTACGTCGAGCAGGCCAGCCGGCCTGCACTGCTGCCCCAGTGTCGCCGTGACCTGGAAATGCGCGCCTGCGGCTTCCTATGCGCTCTCATGGCGATGGATCGGGTGAGCCCTGACGACTATCCCGGTCTCTGCGCCGAGATCCAGGCAATTGCCAGGGAGGGCGCCGATGGATAGTCCTATTGAGCGACTGTTGGGCCGTCTGGAGAAGGCCAAGCCCAACGGTCGCGACCGCTGGATGGCGTGCTGTCCTGCCCATGGGGATAGCTCGCCGTCTCTCTCCATCAAGGAGGCCGAGGACGGCCGTGTTTTGGTCCACTGCTTTGCCGGCTGCGAGGCCAGCGACGTGGTGGCGGCCGTCGGCCTCACCCTGGCGGACCTGTTCCCCAAGCAGCCAGGCCGCCCAGGCAATCATTGGCGGCGCGAGCGCCTACGGGCCGCCCTCCGGCACGAGCAGGACGTTTTAACCGTGGTGTTGGCTGATCTGGACGCAGGGCGCACGCCCTCACCAGAAGACGCCCAGCGCGCCTTCGCGGCGCGGCGCCGTATCGACAAGCTCCGGGAGCGTTTGAATGAGCCACAAAGACTTTAATCAGATTGAAGAGACCCTGGCGGAAGTGGATGCCGAGATCGACGCCGGGGCTACGGCGCCAGCGGAAGGCGATGACGAAGGTCGCCGGTCCCAAACTGATATTATCGTGGAGTACATCCGCGACCGGGCCGAGCTATTCCACGGCGACAACGATGTAGCCTATGCCCGCGACATGGATAGCGGCGAGGTTCGACGTATCGACGGCAGGGCCTTTCGTAATTGGCTGGCCGACGGGTTTTATCGCCATACCGAAAAGGCAATTCGTGACCAGGCGTTGCGCGAAGCTCGCATGACCCTTGAAGGCATGGCGATGCAGGAATATCGGCCTGTACACGTCCGGGCGGCTGGCTCCAGTGGCCGTTACTGGCTGGATCTAGCCGAGCCGGGTAGCAGCCTGGCGATTCGTATAGAGCCGGGTCGCTGGAGCCTCGAGGAATCGGGCTTAATGTTCACCCGCGCCGATTCTGCGCAACCGTTGCCGAACCCCGGGCCGGGCGGGGACATTAATCTGCTATGGCGTATCGCTAATGTTCCGGAGGGTTTTCGCCTGCTGGTGATCGCTTGGCTGGTGGAGTGCCTGCGCCCTGACACGCCTTACCCGGTGGTGGAATTGCTAGGCGAGCACGGTTCGGCGAAATCCACGGCCGCGCAGGCGCTCCGAAAGCTGATCGACCCGAATGACGCGGATCTGCGCGGGGCTCCAACATCGGCTACGGACCTGTTCGTGTCGGCCGGTACCAACCACTTCGTGTGCCTTGAGAACATTTCGCACCTGCCGGCGCCGATCCAAGATGCCATGTGCGTGATCGCCACTGGGGGCGGTTTCGCCCGGCGGAAGCTCTACACCGACGCCGATGAATCCGTGATCACGGTCAAACGTCCGATCATCATCAACGGCATTGCAGCCGCCATCACGCGGCAAGACCTAGTGAGCCGAACCATCACGGTAGAGCTACCGGTGATTCGCGCCGCGAAGGAACGCGACAAGCTGGATGCCGATTTCGGGGCGAACCGGCCCGCGATCCTGGGTGCCCTGCTGGACATCGCCGCCAAGGCCCTGGAACACCTTCCCGATATGAAGCTGCCGCCGGAACGCCGGCCCCGGCTGCTGGAGTTCGTGTTGCTAGGCATGGCGGTGGCCAAGGCATTGGGACGCGACCCTGAAGAATTCCTCGCCGAGTACGAAACCGCTCGCCAAGACGGCCTGGAGCGTACCCTGGAGGCGTCACCAGTCGCCACGGCTATTCGCGACTGGGCGGAGACCAATGCCGGAGAGGTGGCGGAGAAGCCGGCGGGCGAATGGCTGGCCATCCTGGACGATTACAAGCCCCGAGGGACCGATTCCTGGCCCCGATCCGCAAAAGGGTTGGGTGACGCGATGCGGCGAGCGGCGCCAGCTCTCCGGCAACTGGGAATCACCTGTGAATGCCTCGGGAATGTTGGCGGTCGGGTTCTATGGCGACTCGGCCAAAGAAAGTTGCCAAACCAAAGTCATCAAAGTCATGAAGTCATGCAAAACGATCAGAAAACAGGCGATCCGCATGACTTTATGACTTCTATGACATCGGATAGCACAAATTCTTTGGATGACGCGGAGGGCTTCTAATGGCTGCCATCGACTACCTCCGCGACCACGGCCTAGACGCCTACATTCACGACGACCGAGTAATGGTAACGCCGGCCTCGCGGCTCACCGACGATTTACGCGGCTGGATTCGCGCCCACAAGCGCGACCTGGTGGCCGAGCTGGCCGCGAACGATTGCCCCACCCGCCAGTGGTGGCCGCTCCGGCTTCCCGATGGCTCGCGGCCCCGACTTGTAAACCCGGGCGGCTGTACCCGGGAGCAAGCCCTCGACGCCGCAACCTTCCGCTGGCCCGGCTCCACTATCGATGACGATTACCTGACCCTACTGGAGACAGACAATGTTTAACGTCCATTTCGCCGGGCACCTGACCCGGCCGCTCGAACACCAAACCAACGGTACCTGGATCGCGAGCATTCAAGGGTACGACGGCAAGGCCGCGCGCCTTTATGTCCGGCGCCAGCGGTTCATCGACCGCCTGCGGCTGCTGCAAAAGGGTGACCCCCTGAGCGGTACCGGCGCCCTGCGTGTCGTGCCGACAATCAACGACAACGGGGAGGCACGGGCCTTCCTGAACATCAACGTGGAAAACCTGGTAACACTGGAGGCCAGCGATGAGTGATAAGACGATTGAGGAACTACAAGCTGAAAACGACGCCCTCCGCGAGAAGAACAAGGAACTACTCGGCGAGGTAAAAAAGGAACGCCAAAAAGCCCGTGACCTGGAGTCTCAAGCGGGCGGCGAGTCTGAGGAACTGGAGGCGCTGCGCGATGAGGTGCGCGAGCTAAAGCTCCACAAGCCTGTTCGGGAGTTGCTGTCCAAAATCCTGGTGGTGCCCAAGTACGCCATGCAGGAAGTGCTGGAGGAATATAAATTCGACTTGGACGATGACGGCACAGTTGTAATGCAGCACGCCGACGGCACACCTGTCATGCGTACACCGGACAAAGAGCCAATGACTGCTGACGGTCCCAAGAGCGTACCGGTGAATTTTGATGCTGACGAAGTAAGCCAATATCTGGCCAGCACCGGGAAATTCGACCATATTCTGATGGGGAGCAAGGCCTCCGGTGGGGGCGCCCCAGGAGGTCGGGGCGGCGGGCCGAGCCGGGAGACAATCCCGAGCGACGACAAGCCCGACAAGCCCAAACCGGCTTTTGGTTTGCGCTGAGATCGGTTATAATTTAACCATCCGTTTCGGAAAGGCGGATGAGTAGTCCGGTGGCCCCTGTGGGGCCGCCACCCCAATTCCCCCTGTGGGGGCGCGCCCGGCGGCGTTACGCCGTGTTTAATCGCCTGTGGCGAACCCTCCCGAGACCTGTGGTCCGTGAGAATCATCCAAACTCTTATTTAGAGGTGATTCCTCATGGCTGTTACACGCCTTACTGACATTGTAGAACCGCAAGCATTTACCGATTACATCCTGCAAGAAACCATGACCAAAACCGCCCTGTTCGAGTCAGGGGCCATGGTTGAAAACAGTGTGATCGCCCAGCAGTTGCAGGCCGGTGCGCACGCCTTCACCGTACCGATGTGGCACGACCTGGCCGACGATGAAGCCGACATTGCCAACGACGACCCCGCCGTTAATTCAACGCCGAAGAAAATCAGTTCCGGCAAGCAGATCGTCCGGAAGAACTTTCTCCACCAAAGCTGGAGCGCCATGAACTTGGCGTCTGAAATTGCCGGCGACGATGCACTGGCGAAGATCCAAACCCGGGTGCAAGCCTATTGGGAGCGCCAGGTGCAAAAGCGGCTTATCGCTTCCCTGCAAGGCGTCCTGGCCGACAACGTCGCCAACGATGACGGCGACTTGGTGCACGACATTTCCAGCGAGACGGGCGCGGCGGCGCTGTTTTCCGCTGAATCGGTAATTGATGCCACTGGCACCATGGGCGACGCCATGGACGGGCTGACCGGTATCGCGATGCACTCGGATATTTACCGGCGTGCGCTTAAAAACGACCTGATCCAATTCATCCCGGACAGCCAGGGCAACCCGATTGCCACCTTCCGGGGGCTCGCCACCATTGTGGATGACGGCCTCCCGGTGGATGCCGGCGCTTATACCAGTGTGCTGTTTGGACAAGGTGCGGCGGGCTACGCAATGGCGGCGCCGCAGATCGCCGATGCTACCGAGGTCGAGAACTTACCTTCCGCTGGGCGCGGTGGTGGGCAGCAAATCCTGCACTCCCGCTTTAACGTGGGTGTTCATCCGGCGGGATTCTCTTGGCAGGAAACCACGGTAACGGACGAAAGCCCGTCCCTGGCGGAGCTGAGACTGGCGGACAACTGGACTCGCGCCGTGGAGCGTAAGGCGGTGCCGCTCGCCTTTTTGGTTGCTCGAGCCGACGAAGCCTAAACACTGAAAGGCCCCTCCGGGGGCCATGGAGGTTTATATGGCTGAGAAAACGCAGCATCCAAAGTGTACCGGCTCCCAAAAGAAACCACCGCGCAACGCGGCGGCCAAGATCCTGGACATGGCCTCCCGGGGCGTTTCAAAAGCCGGCATCGCGCGCGGTGTCGGCGCCTCGCCCAAGCTGCTCAACGTCTGGCTGGACCAGTACCCCAAGCTGCAGGAGGCGTTTGACGAAGGACGCGAACGTGAACACGGCGAGCTGTTCGGCGCGCTTTACGACTCCGCCAAGGACGGCAACGTTACCGCCGCCATCTTCCTGCTCAAGACCCGACACGGATACCGTGAAGGCGACCAGGGCGACTTGGCCAACCGGGTGTCCATTGAGTTCAAGCTACCGGGGCCGATGAAGCTGGAGGACTTCGGCCGGGTGATCGAGGGGGACGACCATGGAAACGATTGAGTTCAACGATTTCCAGGAAAAGACCCTCGCGATTCCGGAGGAACTGGACGCCTTCCTGGGCGGCGGCCGTGGCGGTGGGAAATCCTACGCCCTGGCGCTGCTGGCCATGCGCCACGTGGAGATGTACGGGAATCAGGCGCGAATCCTCTACCTTCGCAAAACCTACAAGGGCATGGCCGACTTCGAGCTGATCACCCGGGAGCTGTTCGGGATGGTCTATGGCACGGCTGCCCGCTACAACCAGGGCGAGCACGTCTGGAAGTTTCCCAATGGCGCCTATATGGAACTCGGTCAGTTGGAAACCCAGGCGGATTACGCGAAGTACCAGGGCCGGAGCTTCACCCTGCTCATCGTGGACGAAGCCGGCCAGTACCCAACCCCTGACCTGCTGGACATCATGCGCTCCAACCTGCGCGGGCCGGCGGACATGCCCGTGAGGGTGATTGTGGCCGCCAACCCGGGCGGGCCTGGCCACCACTGGCTGGCACGCCGCTACGTGTTCCAGGCGGCGCCCTGGACGCCTTTCCACGAAACCAAAAGCAAGCGCCAATGGATCTACTGCCCCTCGACCTACACCGGTAATCGCTTCATTGACCGCGAGCAATACCGCGACCAACTGGAAAGCGCCTGTCCGGACGACCCGGAGCTGCTACGCGCCTGGCTGGAAGGGGACTGGGCGGTGAACCGTGGCGCCTACTTCGCCAGTGTGCTGGATGAGGGCCGCAACGCGGTGGCCACCTGGACCGAGATCCCGGAGGATTGGGAGGTCTACCTGGCCCATGACTTCGGCTCCAGCGCCCCGAGCGCCACGTACATATGCGCCGTGTCACCGGGCGGAGAGGGGCCGGACGGGAAATTCTACCCGCGCAATTCCATCGTGCTGGTGGATGAGCTGGCCACCAATCGCCGGGAGAACCCGGACATGGGCCTGGGCTGGACAGTCCCGGTACTGGCCGAGGAAATCATTAAGCTGTGCGACGAATGGGACGTGAAACCTCAAGGCGTTGCTGATGACGCCATCTTTGCCAAGACCGGCAGCGCCTATGGGTCCATCGCAGATGAATTCCGCAAGGCTGGCGTCAACTTCCGCCCCGCCAAGAAGGCCGACCGTATCACCGGCTGGAACGTGATGCGCCGCTTGCTCGCGGATGCCGGCAAGCCTGACCGCCCGGGCCTGTACATCGCCCGCCACTGCACGTATTTCTGGGATACCGTTCCTTACCTGGCCCGAGACCAGAAGCGAGTGGAGGACATGGACACCACCGGCCCCGATCACGCCGCCGATGCGGTGCGCTACGGCTGTATCCGGCGAGATCCGATGGCCGTGGTCAGTAAGATACGGTTCAACTACTAGGGACCGGTCGAGGTATTGCCAACGGCACTCTATAAAGCCCCTCAGCGTGTTATCCAGGCGATGGTTGACTGGCCCATGTTGGAGGGGCCTTCCCGCGCTTGCCGTGAGGTAAAAAAGAGGTGGTCTCGCTGCGTTGTACCGCCTCTTTTTTGGATGGGCATTTGGATGGGATAAAGAAAACCAGCCTTCTAACTTGCTGATTTTAAAGGGTATATGGCGGAGAGGGTGGGATTCGAACCCACGGAGGACGCAAATCCTCGGCGGTTTTCAAGACCGCTGCATTCGACCACTCTGCCACCTCTCCGATGGGCGCCAATCATACCTGAGACGCTTTCGCAGTCAACGGTCCCGGGTCAATAAGGCTGCCATAACCGTGTGATTCAAGAGGGAAATCTTGATTTTGGCGCGAGTGTCCCTATTATCCATGGAACACCCTCAAGCAATGAGTCCGAGTATGAGCAACCACCCGAACCCGTACACCGCCCCCCACCGTCAGCACGCGGCGACGGCGGTCACCGGCGAGCGCGCCGCTCAGGTCCTGAAAAACACCTATATGCTGCTGGGGCTTTCCCTGATGGTCGCCACCGGCGCCGCGGTGTTCGCCATGGCAATGGGCATCGGCTACGTCAATGTGTTCGTGACACTGGGCGTCTACTTCGGCCTGCTGTTCGCCACCAATAAGCTGCGCAACAGTTCCTGGGGCATTCTCGCCGTGTTCGGCCTGACCGGCTGGCTGGGTTTCACCACTGGACCGATCATTAACATGTACGCCCAGATCAACGGCGGCATGGAAATCGTGTCACTGGCCCTGGGCGGCACCGCCAGTATCTTCGTGGCCATGTCGGGTATCGCGCTGGTGACCCGCAAGGACTTCAGCTTCATGACCAACTTCATCATGGTTGGCATTCTGGTGGCCTTTCTGGCCGGCCTGGCGGCGGTGTTCTTCAACATCCCGGCGCTGTCACTGGCCGTGTCCGCCGCCTTCGTGCTGCTCTCGTCCCTGCTGATTCTGTGGCAGACCAGCGCCATTATTCACGGCGGCGAGACCAACTACATCATGGCCACGGTCACGCTGTTCGTGTCGATCTACAACCTGTTCCTGTCCCTGCTGCATATTCTCACCGCCCTTAGCGGGAATGATTAAAGTCAGTCTGCTCGTGACCGCCGGGCCGCAACGGCCCGGCGCCCTCACCGCCCTTCACACCGCCCAGGCGGTGGCCCGCTCCTCCCACCAGCTCTATCGCATCTTCTTCTACGGCGACGGTGTCCATCTGGCCAACCGGCTCGCCCGCCGTGGCGATCTGGCCTGTGACGCCCAGCGCGGCTGGCAGACGCTGGTGGCCGAGCACGGCTGGCCGGCGTCGGTGTGCGTGGGCGCGGCGCTCAAGCGCGGTATCAGCGACAGCGAGGAGGCCCGCCGCGCCGGCCTGAACGACGTCAGCGGCACCCTGGCGGACGGCTTCACGCTGGTGGGGCTGGGCGACTGGGTGGACGCCCTGACGCAGAGCGACCGGGTGGTGCATTTTGGCTGATTCAGTGCTTTATCTGGTACGCCATGCGCCGGGCCGCGGCGGCGGTTGGCGCGAAAGCGTGGATATGGCACTTACCGGGGCCGCCTTCGGCGTCACCACCCTGGTCTGGTTCGAGGCGGCGCCCTTGAAAGTGCTGGCGCGGCGCGCCGACCATGGGGACCTGCTCGCCGAGCTCACCGGCTTCGGCGTGCGCTGCGTGGCCCGGCGCGACGATCTGCCCGCCGGGCTGGACGGCATCGAGGGCCTGGACGACAGCGCGCTTCACGGGCTGCGGCACAGCGCCGCGCAACTGGTCATCTTATAATGTTGCACCTGATCGGCTTTGACGACCTGGACAGCGAAACCGGCCGCGACTGCCTGGCGGTCTACGAAAGCGGCGATCTGTGCGTGTTCGTCGACCAGGGCCATCTGGTGGCCGCCGACTTTCCACTGCAAGGGCCGGGCTTTCTGCTCGCCGAGGGCCCGCCGGCGGCACGCCCGGCGGATCTGGAAACCATTGACTACGACCGGCTGGTGGCCCTGATCGCCGAACAGGGCCCGGTCACCGGCTGGTACGACACCGAGAGCTCATGAGCGAACATCCTTTCGCGCCCTATGTGCGCACCCTGGGCCGTGGCAAACGGGCGCGGCGCAGCCTCACCCGGGAAGAAGCCGCCGACGCCATGGCGATGATCCTGCGCGGCGAGGCGGAACCGGCCCAGGTCGGCGCCTTCCTGATGCTGCTGCGCGTCAAGGAGGAGACCACCGAAGAGCTGGCCGGCTTCCTGGACGCCTGCCGGCCGGTGTGCCGGGAGCATCTCGCCGCCCTGCCCGCCATCGACGTGGACTGGCCCAGCTACGCGGGCAAGAAGAAACACCACCCCTGGTACCTGCTGGCCGCCCGCCTGCTGGCCGACAACGGCCTGCGCATTCTGATGCACGGCGGCCCGGCGCATACCCCCAACCGCCGCTACAGCGACGACATGCTGGCGGAGCTGGGCCTGGCGTTGCCGGCCTCGGTGGCCGAGGCCGGCGAGCAGCTGGACAGCGACGGCCTGACCTATCTGGATCTGGGCCACTTCTGCCCGGCCCTGCCGGAGCTGCTGATGATGCGCTTCCAACTGGGCCTGCGCTCGCCGATCAATACGCTGGCGCGCAGCCTCAACCCGGCGGCGGCGCCGCTGAGCATGCAGAGCGTGTTCCACCCCGCCTATCTGGAGCTGCATCTGGGCGCGGCGAGCGCCTGCGGCGACCGCAACCTGCTGCTGTTCAAGGGCGAAGGCGGCGAGCTGGAGATCCGCCCGGACGCGCGCACCGCCCTCACCGGGCTGCGCCACGGCGAGCCGGCGGAGGGCGTGCTGAGCGCCGCCATGGGCCGCCAGACGCCGCCGGGCGAAGTGTCCGTGGCGCCCCTGCAGGCGCTGTGGCGCGGCCAGGCGGACGATGCCTACGGCGAGGCCGCAGTGATCAAGACCGTGGCGGCGGTGCTGTGGGGGCTGGAAAAGGTCGCCAGCCTGGAGGAAGGCGAAAAGGCGGCCGCCGCCCTGTGGGAAGCGCGGCGCCGGGACCGGCTCTAAGCGCCGCCGGTATCAGCAGCGCCGAACCAGCGGTAGCGCGGGTGCAGGCTGACCACGCTGCCGACGATGATCAGGGTGGGCGCGTGGATTTCACGGCCTTCGATGCGGTCGGCCAGGTCATCCAGGGTGCCGGTGATCACTTCCTGGGCGTCGGTGGTGCCGCGTGACACCAGCGCCACCGGGGTATCCGCCGCGCGCCCGTGCTCGATCAGCCGAGCGCAGATTTCGCGCAGCCCCACCAGCCCCATGTAGAACACCAGGGTTTCCTGCTCCGCCACCAGGCCGGCCCAGTTCAGATCCACGCTGCCGTCCTTGCGGTGGCCGGTGACGAAGCGCACCGACTGGGCGTGGTCCCGGTGGGTCAGCGGAATACCGGCGTAGGCGGCGCAGCCGCTGGCGGCGGTGATGCCGGGCACCACCTGGAACGGGATGCCGGCGGCCACCACCTCTTCCAGCTCCTCGCCGCCACGGCCGAAAATAAAGGGGTCGCCGCCTTTCAGCCGGCATACCTTCTTGCCCTCGCGGGCGTAATGCACCAGCAGGTCGTTGATGTTGTCCTGCGGCAAGGTGTGCCGGTCGCGGGCCTTGCCCACGTAGATCAGCTCCGCGTCCTCGCGGGCCAGGGCGAGAATCTCCGGTGCCACCAGCCGGTCGTACAGCACCGTATCCGCCTTGCGCAGCAGATGCAGGCCACGGAAGGTCAGCAGGTCCGGGTCGCCGGGGCCGGCGCCCACCAGATAGACCTCACCGTCCACCGGCGGCGGACGCTCCTGGTCGGCGTGGGCCACGGCGGCGTGCAGCGCCGCCTCCGCTTCGGATTCATGCCCGGAGAGCACCTGCTCCACCAGCGGGCCGTCCAGCTGCCGCTCCCAGAACGCTTCGCGGGCCTTGCGGTCCGGCAACGCCCGCGCCAGCGGCGCCCGGAAACGGCCCAGAATGCCGGCCAGGCGCCCCCAACGGCTGGGCAGCCAGGCTTCCAGCCGGGCCCGCAGCCGCCGGGTCAGCACCGGCGAGACGCCGGAGGAACTGATGGTGATGAACAAGGGATCGCGGTCGATCAGCGCGGGGAACACGAAGCTGCTGATGTCCGGCCGGTCGACCACGTTGACCGGTACGCCCCGGGCGGCGCAGAGGGCCGCGACACGCTCGTTGAGCGCTCCGTCGTCGGTGGCCAGCACCACCAGCCGGGCACCGTCCAGGTCGTCGTCCTGGAAGGCGCGGCGGTGACACTCACCGCCGGTCCCTTCCCGCTCCACCAGGGCCTGCAGTTCGGCGCGCCATTGCGGCGCCACCAGACGCAGGCGGGCCCCGGCGCGGTGCAGCAAGCGCGCCTTGCGCAGCGCGGTGTCGCCGCCGCCCACCACAACCACGGTGTGGCCGGCGAGCTTGAGCCCCAGGGGCAGAAAATCCATGGCGTTGCCTCCTCCCGGCGTGCCGTCAGCTCAGCCGTTCCAGGCCTCTCATGTAGGGCCGCAGGGCCTCGGGCACGGTCACGGAACCGTCCTCGTTCTGGTAGTTCTCCAGGATCGCCACCAGGGTGCGGCCCACGGCCAGACCGGAACCATTCAAGGTATGTACCAATTCCGGCTTGCCGGTCTCCGGGTTGCGCCAGCGCGCCTGCATGCGGCGGGCCTGGTAATCCCGGAAGCTGGAGCACGAGGAGATTTCCCGGTAGCGGCCCTGGCTGGGCAACCACACTTCGATATCGTAGGTCTTGGCGGCGGAGAAGCCCAGGTCACCGCCGCACAGGATCACCACCCGGTAAGGCAGGCCCAGCTTCTGGAGAATCGCCTCGGCGTGGCCGGTGAGGTCTTCCAGCGCCTGGTCGGACTGGTCGGCGGGCACCAGCTGCACCAGCTCCACTTTCTCGAACTGATGCTGGCGAATCATGCCGCGGGTGTCCTTGCCGTGGCTGCCCGCTTCCGACCGGAAACAGGGCGTGTGGCAGACGTAACGGCGCGGCATGCTGTCCGCCTCGAGGATTTCATCGGCGGCCAGGTTGGTGACCGGCACCTCGGCGGTGGGGATCAGATAGAGCTCCCGCTCGCCTTCCATCTTGAACAGGTCTTCCTCGAATTTGGGCAGCTGGCCGGTGCCGCGCAGGGCCTCCGGGCCCACCAGATAGGGCACGTACAGTTCCTGGTAGCCGTGCTCCACGGCGTGGGTGTCGAGCATGAAATCGATCAACGCCCGGTGCAGGCGCGCGAGCTGGCCGCTCATCACCGCGAACCGGGCGCCGGACAGCTTGCTGGCGCGCTCGAAATCCAGGTGGCCCTGGCTGAACGCCTCGCCCAGATCCACATGGTCCTTGGCGGTGAACGACAGCTCGGTGGGGGTGCCCCACTGCCGCACTTCCACGTTGTCGTCTTCGTCGTTGCCGGCGGGCACTTCGTCCACGGGCACGTTGGGCACGCCCATGAGAAATTCACGGATCTCTTCCTGGACCGCCTTGGCGCGGGCCACTTCCTGGTCCAGTTCCGCGTCCAGGGTTTTCAGGGTTTCCGCCACCTTGGCCTTGGCGGCGTCCACGTCCATGCCGGACTTGATCAGCTCGCCCACTTCCTTGGAGGCTTTCTTGCGCTGCGCCTGCAGGTCCTGGGAGCGCATGTCCGCCTCCTTGCGCCGGGCGTCGAGGCTTTCGAAGCCGGCCAGGTCCAGGTCATAGCCCCGTTTTTTCAACGCTTCACGGATGGCGTCGCCGTCCTGGCGCAGCGCACGGATATCAAGCATGGTCGATCCCCTTGGGAGTAAATCGTCGTTCGTCTCGCTGGCCCGTGGCCAGGGCCGCGAAGTTTAGCAAAATCCAAAGCCGCAAGCTTGTGGGAGCAGCACCTTGGGAGAGCGGCCTGTGGGAGCGGGCCCCGCCCGCGAAAGGCCGGCAAAGCCGGCCGGCAGGATCCCAGAGGCCTCTCTAACAACGGCACCAACAAGGTCTCTGGTATCCCGCCGGGTGGCCGAGGCCACCCTTTCGCGGGCTAGGCCCGCTCCCACAAGGCCGTTCCATAGCAGGGCTAGCGGCTATTCGTCGTAGCGCTTCCAATTACTTTCCGCGTTTTTGCGGCGCAGGGTGCGCAGCTTGTCGGCGATGCGGATTTCCAGCCCCCGCTCCACCGGTTCGTAGAGGCGGGTGTCGCGCAGCTCCATGGGAAAATAGTTCTCGCCGTCGACGAAGGCGTCGGGGAAATCGTGGGCGTAGTGGTATTCGGCGCCGTAGCCTTCGTTCTTCATCAGCTTGGTGGGCGCATTACGCAGGTGCAGCGGCACGTCGTTGCTGGGGTTGGCGGCCACCAGGGCGCGCGCCGCGTTGTAGGCGTTGTAGACCGCGTTGCTCTTCGGCGCCACCGCCACATAGGCGATCGCCTGGGCCACCGCCAGCTCGCCTTCGGGGCTGCCGAGGCGCTCCTGCACGTCCCAGGCATTGAGGCACAGGGTGAGCGCGCGCGGGTCGGCGTTGCCGATCTCCTCGCTGGCCATGCGCACCACCCGCCGGGCGATGTAGAGCGGGTCGCAGCCGCCGTCGAGCATGCGCGCGAACCAGTACAGCGCGGCGTCCGGGTCGGAGCCGCGCACCGCCTTGTGCAGCGCGCTGATCTGGTCGTAGAAAACGTCACCGCCCTTGTCGAAACGCCGCACCGCGTCGCGCAGCACCTCTTCCATCAGCGGCCGGTCGATGCGCGGTTGCTCCCCGTCGGTGAGGTCCAGGGCGATCTCCAGCATATTCAGCAGCCGGCGGGCGTCACCGTCGGCGTAGCCGAGCAGCAGGTCGCGGGCGTCGTCCTCGATCACCGTGTCCGCCAGTTCCGGCTCCGCCAGGGCGCGGTTGAGCAGGCCGTCCAGGTCGGCCCGTTCCAGGCCGCGCAACCGGTACACCCGGGCCCGGGACAGCAGCGCGTTGTTCAATTCGAAGGAGGGGTTTTCCGTGGTGGCGCCGATGAAGATCACCGTGCCCTCCTCCACGTGCGGCAGGAAGGCGTCCTGCTGGGCCTTGTTGAAACGGTGCACCTCGTCCACGAACAGCACCGTGCGCCGGCCCTGCCCCAGCCGCGCCTTGGCCTGATCGACGGCGGCGCGGATGTCCTTGACCCCGGACAGCACCGCCGACAGCGTGATGAACTCGGCGTCCACGGAGCGGGCGAGAATCAACGCCAGGGTGGTCTTGCCGGTGCCCGGCGGGCCCCACAGGATCATCGAGTGCAGCTGACCGCGCTCGCTGGCCTGGCGCAGGGGTTTGCCGGGGCCCACCAGGTGTTTCTGGCCGACGTATTCGTCCAGATCGGCGGGACGCAACCGCGCCGCCAGCGGCTGGGCGGCGGCGCGGTTGTCGGTTTCGAACAGATCGTTCATTGCTGGTTGATGATGTCGGTGCCTTCCGGCGGCTGGAAGTCGAAGCGGTCCGCGGCGGGCGCCTTGTTGAGGGTGAGATCGCGGAAATCGATCACCGTTTTCTGGCCCAGGGCGTCTTCCAGGCGCATGGATACCGGGCGCTGCCCGTCGAAGGTCACGTCCAGGGTTTCAAACAGCGGGTCGCTGCCGCGCGGCTTCAGCCGGTAGGTGATGTTGTCGCCGTTGCGGTCCTGCTCTTCAACGCGGAACGCCTTGCCCACCGCCGACGGGTCGCCGCCGAACAGCAGCGCCGGGGTCTCGCTGAGGTTTTCGTTGAGCGGCCGCACCACCACCTGCTCAAGATCGGCGTCGTAGACCCAGACGGTTTCGCCGTCGGACACCGCCAGCTGCTCGTAGGGCCGCTCGGTGTGCCAGTAAAAACGGTTGCCGCGCGCCACTTCCATGGTGCCGGAGGCTTCCTGGGCGCGGCGCCCGTCCTGGTCGAGCACGGTCTGCTCGAAGCCGCCGCGCAGGCTCTCCAGCCCCTGCAGCTTGGCGACCAGGTCCTCGGCGGCGTTCGCCAGGGCCAGGGAGGGCAGCAGTGTTACCAACATCAAAAGCTTGTACATAGGGGTTCCTTGTCAGACCGGCGGCGGCGCGATCACTTCGCGCTGGCCATTGTGTCCGGCTTCGGACACCACGCCGGCCATTTCCATGGCTTCCACCAGGCGGGCCGCCCGGTTGTAGCCGATCTTGAGTTTACGTTGCACCGAAGAGATGGAGGCGCGGCGGGACTGGGTGACATAGGCCACCGCCTCGTCGTAGAGCGGGTCGTCTTCCTCGCCGCCGTCGGCGCTTTCCATGCCCGGCAGGGGCGCCGACAAATCCGTGCCCCCTTCGAGAATCTCCTCGAGATAATCCGGCTCGCCGCGCTTGCGCCAGTCGTCGCAAACCCGGTGCACCTCTTCATCTGAGACAAAGGCGCCGTGCACCCGTTCCGGCATGCTGGTGCCGGCGGGCAAATAAAGCATGTCGCCGTGGCCGAGCAGCTGCTCCGCCCCGCCCTGGTCGAGCACCGTGCGCGAGTCGATCTTGGACGACACCTGGAAACCGATCCGCGACGGCACATTGGCCTTGATCAGGCCGGTGATCACATCCACCGACGGGCGCTGGGTGGCGAGAATCAGGTGGATGCCGGCGGCCCGGGCCTTCTGGGCGATACGGGCGATCAGCGCTTCCACCTTCTTGCCGACGATCATCATCATGTCGGCGAACTCGTCGATCACGATCACGATGTACGGCAGCTTCACCGCCAGCGGCGCCTCTTCGTTCAGGTCCATGGGGTCGTTGGGCTTCCACAGCGGGTCCTTGAGCGGCTCGCCCTTCTTCTCCGCCTCGGCCAGCTTGCGGTTGTAGCCGGCGATATTACGCACGCCCACCGAGGCCATCAGCCGGTAGCGGCGCTCCATTTCACCCACGCCCCAGCGCAGCGCGCTGGCCGCCTCCTTCATGTCGGTGACCACCGGCGTGAGCAGATGGGGGATGCCGTCATAGACCGCCAGTTCCAGCATCTTGGGGTCGATCAGGATCATCCGCACGTCTTCCGGATTGGCCTTGAACATCAGCGACAGCAGCATGGCGTTCAGGCCCACGGATTTACCGGAACCGGTGGTACCGGCCACCAGCAGGTGCGGCATCTTGCCGAGATCCGCCATCACCGGGTTGCCGGAAATGTCCTTGCCCAGCGCCAGGGTCAGCGGCGAAGCGGCGTCGTCGAACATGCGCGAGCCGACCACCTCGGTGAGGCGGATCATCTCGCGCTGCTCGTTGGGAATCTCGATGCCCACCGTGGTCTTGCCGGGGATCACTTCCACCACCCGCACACTGATCACCGCCAGGGAGCGGGCCAGGTCCTTGGCCAGGTTGCTGATCTTGGACACCTTGATGCCCGCCGCCGGCTGAATCTCGAAGCGGGTGATCACCGGGCCGGGCTGCACCGCCACCACTTCGGCGTCGACGTTGAAGTCCTTGAGCTTGATCTCCAGCAGCCGGGACATGGCGTCCAGCGCTTCCTCGGAGTAACCGCCCTTGCTGTGGTCGTCCACCGCGTCGAGCAGCTCCAGCGGCGGCAGGTCGCCGCTCACCTGGGCGGTGAACAGGGCGCGCTGCTTCTCTTTCTGGACGCGCTCGCTCTTTTCCACCGGCTTGGCGGGCTGGGCGATCTTGGGCGGGGTGCGGTTTTCTTGTTTCTTCTTCGCTTCGGTGACCACCTGGGCGCGCTTGTGGCGCGCCTCGCGGGCGGCCTGACGCTCGGCGCGCTGCTCGCGGCGCTGGGCGAACCAGGCCGGCACTTTCTGGCCGATGCCCAGCACCAGCGCGCCCAGACGTTCGGCGAGGACGATCCAGGACAGGTCGGTGAACACGGTGACGCCGATCAGGAACAGCGCCACCATCACCAGGGTGCCGCCCAGGGCGTTGAACGCCGCCAGCGACGCCTGCCCGACCACCTGGCCGAGGATGCCGCCGGCGTCCTCGGGCAGCGACAGGCCGGCGCCGGAGAAATGCATGTAGGCCAGCGCGGTGCCGCTCATCATGGTCAGCACGAAGCCCACCAGCCGCAGGCTGAACAGCGGCCAGCTGCCGGCCAGCCCGGCGTGGCGCTCGCGCAGCACCTTGAAGGCCCAGAACGCCACCAGCACCGGGAATACGTAGGCCATGTAGCCGAACAGACCGAGCAGCAGATCGGCGCAGAAGGCGCCCGCGCGTCCGCCGGCGTTGCTCACCTGGCCGGCGTCGCCCACGTAGGACCAGCCCGGATCACCGCTGTCGTAGGTGATCAGAGCCAGCAGCAGATACAGCGACAGGGCGATCAGGGCGATCACCATGCCTTCCATCAGGCCTTTCTTGAGATGGCGGGAAAACCCGGACGGTTTCGCGCCGGCGGCTGCCTTGGTCACTCGAGGCCTCTTACGTTGGTCAAACCCATTTCTTAGGAATCCTTCCTAAAGAGCTGAAATTACAAGGATTGTAGTCAATCCGGGCGCCATGAACCAGCGGCGGCGCCACGCTTCGCGCGGCCCGCGGTCCGGCCTTGGCGTTCCCTATCGAAGTCATAGAGTGTACGCCCTTCACGGCCGATAGGATTTATTGTAGTTTGCTTGCGCCTTGAAACGTGGCGTGCATGCCACAACTATTGCCCAATCAGCCGGACGGGTCACGCGGCCCGCGGCAACAATTCTGAATTCGTGGTGGAGGAATCAATGAGCGACGCGCAGCACCATCGACTGATCATCCTGGGTTCCGGCCCGGCGGGCTACACCGCGGCGGTGTACGCCGCCCGCGCCAACCTGAAACCCGTGGTGATCACCGGCATCGAGCCTGGCGGCCAGCTCACCACCACCACCGAGGTGGATAACTGGCCCGGTGACGTGGAGGGTCTCCAGGGTCCGGACCTGATGGTGCGCATGCAGCAGCACGCCGAGCGGTTCGAGACCGAGATTGTCTACGACCACATCCACACCGTAAACATCAAGGACCGCCCCTTCGTGCTGGAAGGCGACTCCGGCACCTACACCTGTGACGCGCTTATCATCGCCACCGGCGCTTCCGCCATGTATCTGGGGCTGGAGTCCGAGCAGGCGTTCATGGGCAAGGGCGTGTCCGCCTGCGCCACCTGCGACGGCTTTTTCTATCGCGGCCAGAAAGTGGCGGTGATCGGCGGCGGCAACACCGCCGTGGAAGAAGCGCTGTATCTGTCCAACATCGCCGAGGAAGTGGTGCTGGTGCACCGCCGCGACAAGCTGCGCGCCGAGAAGATCCTGCAGGACAAGCTGCTCGCCAAGGACAACATCAAGGTGATGTGGGACCACACCCTGGACGAAGTGCTGGGCGACGACTCCGGCGTCACCGGCATGCGGGTCAAGTCCACCAAGGACGACACCACCGAGAACGTGGAGCTGCAGGGCGTGTTCATCGCCATCGGCCATAAGCCCAACACGGACATCTTCCAGGGCCAGCTGGACATGAACAACGGCTACATCAAGATCAGGAGCGGTCTGGAAGGCAACGCCACCGCCACCAGCGTGCCCGGTGTGTTCGCCGCCGGCGACGTGGCCGACCACGTCTACCGTCAGGCGGTCACCTCCGCGGGTGCCGGCTGCATGTCGGCCCTGGACGCGGAGAAGTACCTGGAAAGCCTGGAAGAGTGACCGGAGAGTGATTCCCTGGCTGCCGCCGGGAAGTGACTTCCCGCCGCTCGAGGAGGCCCTGGACGATCCCAACGGCCTGCTCGCCGCCGGCAATGATCTGGCGCCGGACACGCTGATCAGCGCGTACACCAGGGGTATCTTCCCCTGGTACGACCCCAGCCAGCCGGTCCTGTGGTGGACCCCCAATCCCCGGTGCGTTTTTCGCCCCGGGGATTTTCATATCAGCCGCCGGCTCGGCCGCCACCTTCGCAATGCCGACCTGACCTTCTACCTGGACCGTGATTTCGAGCGGGTGATCGACGTCTGCGCGGCGCCCCGCGATGACGACGGCGGCACCTGGATCACACCGGAAATGCGCGCCGCCTACCTGCGGCTGCACGCACTCGGGCATGCCCACTGCGTCACCGTGTTCGAGGACGGCGAGCTGGCCGGCGGACTGTACGGCGTGCAGCTGGGCGGCGTGCTGTTCGGCGAATCCATGTTTTCGACCCGCACCAACGGCTCGAAAAGCGTGCTGGCGCTGCTGTGGCGGCTGGCGCCACGGCTCGGCATCCGCCTGCTGGACGCCCAGGTGGAGAGCGATCATCTGATGCGCCTGGGCGCCTTCCTGATGCCGCGGGTGGATTTCCAGCGGCAACTGGACGCCCTGATCACCGACACCACGCCCCTGCCCTGGCCGAAGGCGCCGATCCGCTGGAACGACGCCGCCCCCTGAGCCGGTTACCCGGCGGTGCCGCGCTGCTCCGCGTAATCCTGGTAGGTCCGGATACTCTCCGGGTTGGCCATGGCGTCCGGGTTGGCGACTTTCTCCAGGCTCTGCCCGAGCAGCAGCTTCTTGATCGGCAGCTCCATTTTCTTGCCGGTCAGGGTGCGTGGCACGTCCGGCACGGCAACGATGTCGTTGGGCACATGGCGCGCGGAGAGGTTGTCGCGAATGCCGGCCTTGATCCGCCCTTTCAGGTCCTCGTCCAGGGACACGCCCTCGCGCAGCACCACGAACAGCGGCATGAACGACTCCCGCCCCAGGTATTCCAGGTCCACCACCAGGCTGTCGAGCACCTCCGGCAGCTCCTCCACCACGCGGTAGATCTCGCTGGTGCCCATGCGAATGCCGTGGCGGTTGATGGTGGTGTCGGAACGGCCGTAGATCACCGCCCCGCCGCGTGGCGTGATGCGGATCCAATCGCCGTGGCGCCAGACGCCGGGGAACACGTCGAAGTAGCTGTCGTGGTAGCGGTGGCCGCCCTCGTCGTTCCAGAAATACAGCGGCATGGAGGGCATCGGTTTGGTGACCACCAGCTCCCCCACTTCGTCGTCGAGAATGCGGCCGTCGTCGTCCATGGCGTAGACCGCCGTGCCCAGATAGCGGCACTGCATTTCACCGTCGTACACCGGCTGGATCGGACAGGCGCCCACGTAGGAGGCGGCCACATCGGTGCCGCCGCTGATGGCGGCGATCAGCACATCGCCGAGCTGATCCATGATCCAGCGGTAGCCCTCCTCCGGCAGCGGTGACCCGGTGGAACCCACGGTGCGGATGCGTCCGGTGTCCACCCACTGCGACGGTTCGATCTCCGCCTTCTTGCAGTTCAGGAAGTAGGCGGCGCCGGCGCCGAACACGGTGATGCCGGTCTCCTCGGCGAAACGCCACAGGGTGCCGAGATCCGGATAGCCCGGGTTGCCGTCGTACAGACAGATGGTGGCGCCGGTGAGCAGCCCGGACATCTGCGAATTCCACATGATCCAGCCGGTGGTGGTGAACCACATGAAGCGGTCGTCCGGGCCCAGGTCCAGATGCAGGGCGTGATTGAGCAGCCCGTTGATCAGCGCGCCGCCGTGGCCGTGCACGATCGGCTTGGGCATGCCGGTGGTGCCGGAGGAATAGACCACCCAGATCGGGTGATCGAACGGCAGCTGCTCGAACGCCATGGGCGCGTCGCGCTGGATCATCGAGGCCCAGGAACGGGCACCCGGCAATGCCGCGCCGTCATCCAGGTACGGCAGCAGCACCAGGTGCTCCAGGGTGGGCAGGTCGTCGCGCAAGCCGGCGACCACATCCAGGCGGTCGAAATCCTTGCCGCCGTAGCGGTAGCCGTCCACCGCGATCATCACCTTCGGATCGATTTGCTGAAAGCGGTCGAGCACGCTGCGGGTGCCCATGTCCGGCGAACAGCTGGACCAGACCGCGCCGATGCTGGCGCAGGCCAGGAACGCCACCACCGTTTCCGGAATATTGGGCAGGTAGGCCACCACCCGGTCGCCGGGGCCCACGCCCAGGCCGCGCAGGCTGGCGGCGGTGGCGGCGATCTGCCGGTGCAGCTCGCCCCAGGTGAGGGTCTGGCGGCCTCGCAGCTCGGAGCGGGATTCAATGGCCGGGCGGCCCGGGTCGCCGATATGAAAGCGGAACACCTGCTCGGCGAGATTCAGGCGGGCACCCTCGAACCATTTGGCGCCGGGCATGGCGTGGCCGTCCAGCACCCGGGTATAGGGCTGCGAATGGCGAATATCGAAGTATTCCCAGAGCGACGCGTAGAAGCTCTCCAGCTGGTCCACCGACCAGTCCCAGAGTTGCGGGTAATCGCTGAAACTCAGCCCTTTCTCGGCCTTCAGCCAGCCCATGTAGTGGGTCAGGCGGCTGTTGGCCACGCGGTCGGCGTCCGGCGTCCAGAGCGGCGCCGGCGGGTTGTTGTTGCTGTTCATGGGCTCTCCCGTGCCGGTGCCCGGCGGGGGCCAACACAGCCCCCAAACCGCCACCGACGTTGTTTTGATTGTCATTATGTGGATACAAACCGGCTACAGACTAGCCAAGGCGCGGCCGCGAGGAAAGCGCCGAAGCGGTATTCCCGGAGGCCGCCGCTGGGCTAGAATGACGCCATGAGCGATTTGTCCGAACTGCGTTTTTTCCGCACCCCCGCCCACCCCTGCAGTTACCTGGAGGGCCGGCAGGCGGCCACGCTTTTCGTCGATCCGCAGACGCCCCTGGATGCCAGGCTCTACAGCGAATTGTCGCGCCTCGGATTCCGCCGCAGCGGCGACTATCTCTACCGGCCCCACTGCGAGGGCTGCCAGGCCTGCATTCCGGCCCGGGTACGGGTGGCGGATTTCCGGCCCCGCCGCCGCCACCGCCGGCTGATCAAGCGCAACAGCGACCTTACCGTCAGCAAGGAACCGGCGCGCTACACCCGGGAAATCTACCGCCTCTACGCCCGCTATATCGACCAGCGCCACGGTGACGGCGACATGTTTCCGCCCTCCGAGGAGCAGTTCACCGGCTTTCTCACCTGCGACTGGGCCGACACCCGCTTCCACTGTTTCCGTGACGCGGACGACACGCTGCTGGCGGTGGCGGTCACCGACCACCTGGACGACGGTCTGTCGGCGGTCTACACCTTTTTCGATCCGGACCAGGAAGGCCGTGGCCTGGGTGTCAACGCCCTGCTCTGGCAGATTCGGGCCAGCCACCGTCTGGGGCTGCCCTATCTCTATCTCGGCTACTGGATCCGCCAGTGCCAGAAGATGAGCTACAAGAGCCAGTACCAGCCGCTGGAGCTGCTGCGTGACGGACGCTGGCGGCTGCACACCTCGGACGGTGGATAACCGTCAATAGCCTTTGCACGATAAGTCCATTTACGGCACAATTGCGCTCCCTCTGAAGCCGAAGATCGGAATTTTACTGGATGGCGAAAGAAGAGCAGATTGAATTGGAAGGGGTGGTTCTGGAAACCCTTCCGAACACCATGTTCCGCGTGAAGCTGGACAATGACCACATTATCACCGCCCATATTTCCGGGAAGATGCGCAAATTCTATATCCGCATCCTGACCGGCGACCGGGTCAAGGTGGAGATGTCGCCCTATGACCTGAGCAAGGGCCGCATCACGTTCCGGATGAAATAATCCGCCGCCGGCGCCAGCGACGCGCCCGCAAAAAAAACCCGGCCGAAGCCGGGTTTTTTACGTTCAGGGGCGACCTCAGCAGGTCGCCTCCGCTTCGGACGCATCCACCGTCAGCACCAGTCCATCGTCGCCGGCGGTAATGCGTACCTGGCCGCCGCGGTCCGCCAATTCGCCGAACAGCAGCTTCTCCGCCAGGGGCTTCTTGATCTGCTCCTGGATCAAGCGGGCCATGGGCCGGGCGCCCATGTCCTTGTCGTAGCCCTTCTCCGCCAGCCAGCGGCGCGCGCCGTCGTCCACGTCGAGCACCACCGCTTTCTCGTCCAGTTGCGCCTGCAGCTCCACCAGGAACTTGTCGACCACGCCCAGAATCACTTCCGGGGTGAGCGCGCTGAACTGGATGATGCCGTCCAGGCGGTTGCGGAACTCCGGCGAGAACACCTTCTTGAGCATTTCCATGCCGTCCGTGGACTGGTCCTGCTCGGTGAAGCCGATGGTGCGCTTGTTGAGCACCTCAGCGCCGGCGTTGGTGGTCATGATCACGATCACATTGCGGAAGTCCGCCTTGCGGCCGTTGTTGTCGGTGAGGCTGGCGTTGTCCATCACCTGCAACAGGATGTTGAACACCTCCGGGTGCGCCTTCTCGATCTCATCCAGCAGCAGCACGCAGTGCGGCGTCTTGGTGACCGCCTCGGTGAGCAGGCCGCCCTGGTCGAAGCCCACGTAGCCCGGGGGCGCGCCGATCAGCCGGCTGACGGTGTGCCGCTCCATGTACTCGGACATGTCGAAGCGCACCAGCTCCACGCCCAGGGCGCGGGCCAGCTGACGGCTGACCTCGGTCTTGCCCACCCCGGTGGGGCCGGCGAACATAAAGGACCCGATCGGTTTGTGGTCGGCCTTGAGACCGGCACGGGACAGTTTGATCGCCGCCGAAATGGTGTCGATGGCGTCCTCCTGGCCGAACACGGTCATCTTCAGATCCCGCTCCAGGTTCTGCAGCACTTCCTTATCGGAAGAGGACACCTGCTTGGGCGGAATCCGGGCGATTTTCGCCACGATGGCTTCCACGTCCGCCTGATCGATGGTTTCCTTGCGCTCGCCTTCCGGGCGCAGACGCTGCCAGGCGCCGACCTCGTCGATCACGTCGATGGCCTTGTCCGGCAGGAAGCGATCGTTGATGTAACGCGCGCTCAGCTCCGCCGCCGTCTTCAGGGCCGCGTCGGTGTAGACCACGTTGTGGTGCGCCTCGAAACGGCTCTTGAGCCCCTTGAGGATGCCCACCGTGTCTTCCACCGAGGGTTCCACCACGTCGATCTTCTGGAAGCGGCGGGACAGCGCCCGGTCCTTCTCGAAGATGGTGCGGTACTCGGTGAAGGTGGTGGAGCCCATGCACTTGAGCTCGCCGGAGGCCAGCATCGGCTTGAGCAGGTTGGAGGCGTCCATGACGCCGCCGGACGCCGCCCCGGCACCGATGATGGTGTGGATCTCATCGATGAACAGAATGGCGTTGTCCTGCTTGCGCAGTTCCGAGAGCAGGTTCTTCAGGCGCTTCTCGAAATCACCCCGGTACTTGGTGCCCGCCAGCAGCGCGCCCAAATCCAGGGAGTAGACGGTGGCGTCGAGCAGCGGCTCGGGCACCCTCTCTTCCACGATCATCCGCGCCAGCCCCTCGGCGATGGCGGTCTTGCCGACACCCGGCTCGCCCACCAGCAAGGGGTTGTTCTTGCGGCGGCGGCAGAGGATCTGCGCGGCGCGCTCGATCTCGAACGCGCGACCCACCAGCGGGTCGATACGGTCCGCGCGGGCCAGCTCGTTGAGGTTGCTGGCATAGGATTCCAGCGCGCTGGCCGGTGCCCCTTCGGCGCCGCCGTCCATTTCCTCGCGCTGTTCCGCGGCCGGGTCGTTGTCCTCCACCTGGGAAATGCCGTGGGCGATGAAATTGACCACGTCCAGACGGTGCACGTCCTGGCTGTTGAGCAGGTAAACCGCCTGGCTCTCCTGTTCGTTGAAGATCGCCACCAGCACGTTGGCCCCGGTGACTTCCTTATTGCCCGAGGACTGCACGCTGAATACGGCGCGCTGCAGCACCCGCTGGAAACCCAGGGTGGGCTGCGTGTCGCGTTCGCCGTCTTCCGGCAGTAACGGGGTGGAATCGTCGATGAACTGAGTCAGGGCCTCGCGCAGCTCTTCCATATCGGCGCCGCAGGCGCGCAACACTTCCACCGCCGCCTCGTTATCGAGCAGCGCCAGCAACAGGTGTTCCACGGTCATGAATTCATGCCGGTGGCTGCGTGCGTGGTGGAAAGCCTCGTTGAGAGTCAGTTCCAGTTCTTTGCTGAGCATAGGCTACCTCACTGCTTGTTGCCCGCTCCGTTGCCGGAGACTATCAGGCCTTTTCGACCTGGCACATCAGCGGATGCTGATTTTCACGGGCGTAGTCGACCACTTGCGCGGCCTTGGTTTCGGCGATGTCCTGGGGAAACACCCCGCACACCGCCTTCCCCCGGGTATGCACCGTCAGCATAACCCGGGTGGCTTGCTCGCGGTCCATGCGAAAGAAGGTTTCCAGCACCTCGACGACGAAATCCATGGGGGTGTAGTCGTCGTTCAACATCAATACTTTGTACATCGGCGGGCGCTTGAGTCGAGGCTTGGCTTCCTCAACGGTGGCCTCGCCATGACGATCGGGCTCATCCGGCTTGCCAGGGTCCGACGCCGGGCCCCAGATGTGGCCGGGAGAGCGCCTGTCGCTCATGTGAACAAATATCGGGTGTTGCTGCCTCTTCATAACCATCTCTAACGGTTGTATACCCACCGGCGTCAGCGGGCAATGAACAAATGAGGGGTGTCCGGGTATTTTTCAATCCCCACCGGGGGTTGACACCCTCGCGGCCTTAGGGAACAGTTGATCAAAAACCAGCCTATTCTATCGCAGCCGCGATAAATAAGAACAATCACAGCCAGCGGCCAGAGGGAAGGACCATGGCAACGGGAACAGTGAAATGGTTTAACAACGCCAAGGGCTACGGCTTCGTGCGGCCCGATGAAGGCGGTGACGACCTTTTCGTGCATTACTCCTACATTCAGGAGGAAGGGTACAAAACCCTGTACGCGGGCCAGAACGTGGAGTACGAGCTGCGCGAGGCCAGCAAAGGCTACCACGCGGTCAATCTTAAACCGGGTGAGGTCAAAAACGGGAAAGACGGCAAGGACGGAGAGTCCCCGACTTCCCGCCGCCAGAAACCACGACGACGGGACCGGGAAAACAGCGCCGTCTCCGGCTGACGCCGGGACCGCGCGAAGGCCGGGGCCGATCAGACCCCCATGTGCTCGATCACGGCGTCGCCGAACTGAGAACACTTGAGCAGGGTCGCGTCGGGCATCAAACGCTCGAAGTCGTAGGTCACGGTCTTCGCGGCGATCGCGCCTTCCATGCCGGTGATCACCAGATCGGCGGCATCGTTCCAGCCCATGTGACGCAGCATCATCTCCGCGGAGAGAATCAGCGAGCCCGGGTTCACCTTGTCCTGGCCGGCGTACTTCGGCGCGGTGCCGTGGGTGGCCTCGAACAGGGCCACCGAGCCGCCGATGTTGGCGCCCGGCGCGATGCCGATGCCGCCCACTTCCGCCGCCAGGGCGTCGGAAATGTAGTCGCCGTTCAGGTTCAGAGTGGCGATCACGCTGTAATCCGCGGGACGCATCAGAATCTGCTGCAGGAAGGCGTCGGCGATCACGTCCTTGATGACGATGTCCTTGCCGGTACGCGGGTTCTTCATCACGTGCCAGGGGCCGCCGTCCAGGGGCTCGGCGCCGTAGCGCTCCACCGCCAGCTCATAACCCCAGTTCTTAAACGAACCCTCGGTGTACTTCATGATGTTGCCTTTGTGCACCAGGGTGACCGAATCCTTGTCATTGTCGATGGCGAACTGGATCGCCTTGCGCACCAGGCGCTGGCTGCCCTCGCGGGAAACCGGCTTGATGCCGATGCCGCAGCCTTCCGGGAAGCGGATCTGGGTGACACCCATCTCCTCGCGCAGGAAGCGGATCAGCTTGGTGGCTTCGGGGCTGTCGGCCGCCCACTCGATGCCGGCGTAAATGTCCTCGGAGTTCTCGCGGAAGATCACCATGTCGGTGAGCTCCGGGTGACGTACCGGGCTGGGCACGCCCTCGAACCAGCGCACCGGACGCATGCAGGTGTACAGGTCCAGCTCCTGGCGCAGGGCCACGTTCAACGACCGGATGCCGCCGCTCACCGGGGTGGTCAGCGGGCCCTTGATGCCCACGGTGTATTCCCGCAGGGCCTCCAGGGTTTCTTCCGGCATCCAGGTGTCCGGGCCGTAAACCTTGGTGGCTTTTTCACCGGCGTAGACTTCCATCCAGGTGATGCCACGTTTGGTGCCGTAGGCTTTTTCTACAGCGGCGGTAACCACTTTCATCATCACCGGCGTGATATCGACGCCGATGCCGTCCCCTTCAATGTACGGAATAACCGGGTGGTTGGGGACATTCAGGGATAGGTCCGCATTAACGGTGATTTTGTCACCGTCCGCCGGAACCGTGATCTTTTGGTATCCCATCTACACTACTCCCTCTGAAAAAAACCGTCGGATTCGGTTGCCTGGCGAGTATAGCACTCAGCCGTTATTCTTGCTTGGCCTTGACGGGCCTACTAAGGCGTTTTTTGACATGGCCAGACTGATTTTGTTTAACAAACCCTTTCAGGTGCTCTCCCAGTTCACCGATCCACGGGGACGGCGCACGCTGAAGGATTTCATTCCGGTGCCGGGGGTCTACCCCGCCGGCCGGCTGGACTGGGACTCTGAGGGCCTGCTGTTACTGACCGATGACGGCGCCCTGCAGGCGCACATCGCCAGCCCCCGCTTCCACCAGGCCAAGACCTACCTGGTGCAGGTGGAGGGGGAGCCGTCGGAAGACGCCCTCCAGCGCCTGCGTCAGGGCATCACCCTGAAGGACGGCCCCTGCCGTCCGGCACCGGTGGAAGCGGTGCCGCCGCCGGCCCTGTGGCCACGGCACCCGCCGGTGCGCACGCGGCTCACGGTAGCCGACCAGTGGCTGGAACTCACCCTAGACGAAGGTCGCAACCGCCAGGTCCGGCGCATGACCGCCGCCATCGGCCACCCCACCCTGCGGCTGGTACGCTGGCGCATCGGTGACTGGGACCTGAGCGGCCTGGCCCCCGGCGAATGGCGTGAACTGCAAATCCACGCCCCCAAAAAGCCGCCCCGCCCGGCCGCGCGCAAAGGCCGGCGCCGGGCTTCGGCCCGGAGTACGCGCGGGCCTCGTGGCTGAGGCACCGCCCGCGGCTGTCGCGGCGCGCCCGGGTGCGCTACCATCGGCGCCCGCAGCAAACCACAGACGGATCAGGAACCGGATGAACAGCTTCCAAGCGCATATTACAGTCGCCACCGTGGTGGAACATGAAGGCCGCCTGTTGTTCGTGCGCGAAACCCAGAACGGCGAAGCGGTGATCAACCAGCCCGCCGGCCACGCCGAATTCGGCGAGGACCTGATGCAGGCCGCCTACCGGGAAACCCTGGAGGAAACCGCCTGGCGGGTGGAGATCACCGGTCTGCTCGGCTGGTACATTTTTCAGCCTTATAAAGGCGCCGGGGTATACTACCGCACCTGTTTCATCGCCGAGCCCCGGGGGCACGACCCGCACCAGAAACTGGACACCGGCATTCTGGAAGCGCTCTGGCTGACCCCCGAAGAGCTGGCGCAGCGCCGCGCCGAGCACCGCAGCCCGCTGGTGGCGCGCTGCGTGGAAGACTATCAAAGCGGCCGGCGCCTGCCGCTGGACGCCATTTATCAGCACCCCTGGCCGCTGCAGCGCGGTTGATTCGCGTTAAAGCGCCCATATAGAGAGCCCCATGAACGCACAAGCGCCCGAAAACACCCGCGTCATCGTCGGCATGTCCGGCGGTGTCGATTCCTCCGTGGCCGCCGCCCGCCTGCTGGACGCCGGCTATCAGGTGGAAGGCCTGTTCATGAAGAACTGGGACGAGGACGACGGCACCGAGTACTGCACCGCCCGGGACGACCTGCTCGACGCCATGCAGGTGGCCGGGGTGCTGGGTATCGAGCTGCACACCGCCAATTTCGCCGCCGAGTACTGGGACCGGGTGTTCGAGCACTTCCTGGCCGAATACCGCGCCGGGCGCACCCCCAACCCGGACATCCTCTGCAATAAGGAAATCAAGTTCCGCGCCTTCCTGGACCACGCCCTGACCCTGGGCGCGGACTACATCGCCACCGGCCACTACGCCCGGGTCGATCACGCCGGCGAGCACGCCCGGCTGCTGCGCGCGGTGGACGACAACAAGGACCAGACCTACTTTCTGCACGCCGTCGGCGGCGACAAGTTCGCCCGCACCCTGTTTCCGCTCGGCGACCTGGAGAAGCCGGAAGTGCGCCGTCTGGCCGGCGAGCGCGGCTTCGCCAACCATAAAAAGAAAGACTCCACCGGCATCTGCTTTATCGGCGAGCGGCGCTTCAAGGATTTCCTGGAAACCTACCTGCCCGCCCAGCCCGGCGACATCGAGGACGACGCCGGCCACCGCATCGGCCGCCACGATGGCCTGATGTACTACACCCTGGGCCAGCGCCAGGGCCTCGGCATCGGCGGCCTGGCCGACGCCGGCGACGCGCCCTGGTACGTGACCGGCAAGGACCTGGACCGCAACGTGCTGATCGCCGTGCAGGGCCAGGACCACCCGCTGCTCTACCGCGACGAGCTGACCAGCGGGCCGGTGGACTGGATCGCCGGCGCGCCACCGGCGCTGCCCGCCCGGCTCACCGCCAAGACCCGCTACCGGCAGCCGGACCAGGCCTGCCGGGTGAAAGACGCCGGCGCGGGCCGCGTGCGGGTGGTGTTCGACCAGCCCCAGCGGGCCGTCACGCCGGGCCAGTCCGTGGTGTTCTACGACGCCGACGCCTGTCTGGGCGGCGCCGTCATCGAGGAGACGCGATGAATTCGCAGCAGCAACAAGCCCTGGCTCTGGCCGCGGTGTTCGAGGCCGCCACCCTGGCCGACCAGATCGCCACCAGCGGCGACTGCGACCACGCCGCCATGGAGGCCCTGCTCGACGGGGTGATGACCATGGAGGCCACCGACTTCGACACCATCTACCCGCGCCCCGCCCTGTTCCGGAACGGCCTGCGCCTGCTGCGCCAGAGCCTCAACCGGGAGCAGACCCGCCAGGCGGCGCGGCCGCTCAGCTACTCGCTGGCGTTGCTGCATTTGTCCTCCAAGCTGCGCAAGAACAGCGACGTGATCAGTATCCTGCGCCACCGGCTGATCGCCCTGGAGGGCCAGCGCCAGCATTTCCAGGGCGGCACCACCAATGTCACTTTTTGTCATCGCCTGGCGGGCATCTACCTGGATACCCTGGGCACCTTCCGGTTTCGCATCCGTGTGCAGGGCGAGCCGGCGCGCCTGCAGGACGAGGACAACGCCGCCCGCATTCGCGCCCTGTTCCTGGCCGGCGTGCGGGCCGCCTTCCTGTGGCACCAGCTGGGCGGCCGCCGCTGGCGCTTGCTGTTCCAACGCAAGCAGGAACTGGAAATCCTGGAAAGCATAAAATTCAGTGAGTTATAGCTATAACCTCATAATCGACATTAACTAAAATCCGCGCCTTTCCCGGGCGCCTTCCCGGCGCGCGCCGGCGCTACGCGAGCGGCGCCATTTTGCTGTATGATTGCGCCGCTATCGGATTCCCTTCAGGAGTTGCCCCATGTCCAGCTTTACTTCCCTTACCGCCATTTCCCCGGTGGACGGCCGCTACGCCGGCAAGTGTGAATCCCTCCGCGCGATCACCAGCGAATACGGCCTGATTCGCTATCGGGTCCATGTGGAAGTGAGCTGGCTGGAACAACTGGCCCATGACAAGGCGATCCCGGAAGTGCCGCTGATGAGCGGCAAGGCCGCCTGGCACCTGCGCGGCGTGACCCGCGACTTCGAAGAGAAGGACGCCGAGCGGATCAAGGAAATCGAAGCCACCACCAACCACGACGTCAAGGCGGTGGAATACTTCATCAAGGAGCGCATGGCCGAGCACGAAGAGCTGGACGCCATGAGCGAATTCGTGCACTTCGCCTGCACCAGCGAGGACATCAACAACCTGTCCTACGCGCTGATGATGCGCGAAGCCCGCGAGCAGCTGCTGCCCACACTGGACCAGGTGATCGGCGGCATCCGCAAGCTGGCCCACGGCCTGGCCGACACCCCCATGCTGTCGCGCACCCACGGCCAGTCCGCCTCGCCCACCACCGTGGGCAAGGAAATGGCCAACGTGGTGGCGCGCCTGAAACGCCAGCGCGACCAGTTCGCGGCGGTGGAGATCCTCGGCAAGATCAACGGCGCGGTGGGCAACTACAACGCCCACCTGGCCGCCTACCCGGAGGTGGACTGGCCGGCGTTCGCCCGCCGCTTCGTGGAAGGCCTGGGGCTGAGCTTCAACCCCTTCACCACCCAGATCGAGCCGCACGACTGGATCGCCGAATACTTCCACGCCCTGATGCGTTTCAACACCATCCTGCTGGATTTCGACCGGGACCTGTGGGGCTACATCTCCCTGGGCTATTTCAAGCAGCGCGCCGTGGAGGGCGAAGTGGGCTCCTCCACCATGCCGCACAAGGTCAACCCCATCGACTTCGAGAACTCCGAGGGCAACCTGGGCATCGCCAACGCGATCATGGACCACCTGGCCGGCAAGCTGCCGATCTCCCGCTGGCAGCGTGACCTCACCGATTCCACCGTGCTGCGCAACATGGGCGTGGGCCTGGCGCACAGCCTGATCGCCTACGAAGCCGCCCTGAAAGGCATCGGCAAGCTGGAAATCAACGCCGAACGGCTCGATCACGACCTGGACGCCGCCTGGGAAGTGCTGGCCGAGCCGATCCAGACCGTAATGCGCCGCTACGGCATCGAAAAGCCCTATGAAAAGCTCAAGGCGCTGACCCGCGGCAAGGCGATCACCCAGGAGGCGCTCGCCGCCTTCATCGACGACCTGGCGATCCCCGAGGACGCCAAGGAGCGCCTCAAGGCGCTGACCCCGGCCACCTACGTGGGCAACGCCGGCCAGCAGGCGCGCGGCGTCCAGTAGGCGCCAGCGCGCCGCCGCCGGATACCATGTCTGCCGCCACCGCTCTGCCCCGCTTCAACCTGCCGATGGCGCCCCGGGACTTCCTGGCGCGCCACTGGCAGCGGGCGCCCCTGTTCATGCCCGGCGCCGCCGGCGGCCTGGACCACCCGGACGCCGATACCCTGGCCGGGCTGGCGCTGGAGCAGGAGGTGGAGTCCCGGCTGATCCGTGGCGCCGGCAACGGCCCCTGGCACCTGGAACAGGGCCCGCTGGACGAACAGCGCTTCGCCGAACTGGGCGACCGGGACTGGACGCTGCTGGTGCAGTCGGTGGACCACTACCTCACTGAGGTGTCGCTGCTGCTGGATGATTTCGGCTTCGTGCCCGGCTGGCGCCTGGACGACATCATGATCAGCTACGCCGCCGAAGGCGGCAGCGTCGGCCCCCATTTCGACCAGTACGACGTCTTCCTGATCCAGGCCGCCGGTCGGCGGCACTGGCAGCTGGGCCCGCAGTGCGACGAACAGAGCCGCCTGCGCGGCGACGTGCCCCTGAAAATGCTGGCCCACATGCCCGTGGAGCAGGAACACACCGCCGGCCCCGGCGATGTGCTCTACCTGCCGCCCGGCATGGCCCACCACGGCGTGGCGCTGGACAGCGACTGCATCACCTGGTCGGTGGGGTTCCGGGCCCCGGACTACCGGGACCTGCTGGCGGAAATGGTCGCCGAAACCCTCGCCGACACCGACGAGCAGCTGTATACCGACCCGGGCCGGGCGCCGGTGGACGACGCCGGCGAGCTGAGCGCTGCCGACCGCGACGCCATGCTCGACCGCGCCTTCGGGCTGCTGGATCGCGGCGCCGCCGGGCGCGCCCTGGCCCGCTGGCTGAGCACGCCGCGGCAGACAGGACTTGATTTTCTGATCGACCCGGCGCACATTCGCGCCGCCGACCCCGCCACGGCCCTGATCCGGCATGGCGGCGCGCGGCTTCTCTGCCACGGCGACACCGCCTGGCTCAACGGGGAACCCTGGCCTCTCAATCAGGGCCAGAAGCCGCTGGCGCGGCTGCTTGCACGCCAGCGCCGCTATCGACACGACGAGCTGGCTGAGGTGCTCAACGCCGACAGCCGCGACCTGCTTAACCACTGGATAGACCAGGGCTACTTTGCCGAGCTTTAACGAGAACGCCATGGCCTTTAGCATTATCGAAACCTCCTGGGACGAACACCGCGCCGAACTCAGCGCTCTGCGCGAGCGCATCTTCATCGGCGAACAGGGCGTCCCCGAAGAACTGGAATGGGACGGCGCCGACCCGGCCTCTCGTCATTTTCTGGCGCTCGACGACGACCAGCAGCCGATCGGCTGCATCCGGTTGCTGGGCAGCGGCCAGATCAGCCGGCTGTGCGTGTTGGAAACCCGCCGCAACAGCGGCATCGGCCGCGCCCTGCTGGTGGCCGCCGAGGAAGCCGCCCGCGCCGCCGGCATGCGGGAAATCTTCCTCTACGCCCAGACCCACGCCACCAGCTTCTACGAAGGCGCCGGGTTCTCCGCCTCCGGGGGGATTTTCATGGACGCCCATATCCCCCACCGCCAGATGTTCAAGCTGCTCACCTGAAGCGGCGCTGCCATGGACCTCCGGATCGGCGAAGACAGCACCCTTCACCATCCGTCTTCCGCGACGGCGGCCCTGGCGGCACTGATCCGCGCCGGCCGGCGCCGCCTGTGGCTGCGCGTGTCTCAACTGGACGCCCTCAGCAACGACGGCGACGTCCTGGACGCCCTCAAAAGCCTGGCTCTGTCATCGCCGCGCGCCGATCTGCGCGTGCTGTTCGACGACGCCGGGCATGCGGTGAAAACCGGCCACGGCCTGATCCACCTGGGCCGCCGCCTGCCGTCACGGCTTCAGTTGCGCCAGACACAAGCGGACGATGCGGACCCGCGCCTGTGCTTCGCGGTCGCCGACCGCACCGGTCTGTTCGAGGCCCACGGCTGGCCCCGCCCGGAGCGGCTGACCCTGTGCGCCCACGCCCTGCCCCTGGGCCCACGCCGGGCCGATGAGTTCGCCCACGTCTGGGAACGGGGCCGCGCCAACCGGGAGCTGCGCGAACTGCGGCTCTAGACGGTCTTTTCAGCGTTTGCGGTCAACGCCCAGAGCCGGTGACCGCTATGCCGATACTTGCTCTCGAAGTCGGTGAGTGATTCACCGTCCGTCGTCAGTTCGCTCACCGACGCCGAAAGGCCCGCGAACGCCAGCGCCTCGGCCATCTCCCGGGCGTACAACTCCCAGTTGGTGCGCAGCACCAGGGTACCGCCCAACGCCAACAAATGCGGAAACACCGGGTGACCGTGCCAGCGGCGTTTCAAGTGGGCGCTCTTCGGCCAGGGGTTCGGGTATAGGAGGTAATGCCGCCAGGGCCGCCAGCCGGCCGCCTCCGCCAAGCGCCAGAAGCCGGCGCAGTCGGTGCGCACCAGCAGCAGATTATCAGGCGGATCGAAACGGCGCTCCGCGCGCGCCAAGCGGTGGGCCGATTGGTCCAGCCCCAGCACCAGCGCCTCCGGATGCCGTCGCGCCAACAGCATCGACGAGCGGCCGGTGCCGCAGCCCGAATCCAGAATCAGGGGCCGCCGGGAAGTCCCCACCCAGGCCTGCGCCCGGGCAAACGCCTCGCGGTCATGGTCGCCAAGCGGCGCCCGCCAGGGGTGCGCCAGGTGGCGACGCACCGTCGCTTCCAGAGCGGGGTGCACCCCTTCCTGGTTAGTGGTCACCGCCCGGCTGTTAGCAAACATGCTGTGTCTCGAGAAGGGGCATTATTTAGGACAACTTAATTTACATTTCTGGCCCGCGGCCCACCCCGCGGCGCCGATTTTGGCTACAATTCCGCGCATTACGGAGTTTGCCATTATGCGTTTTTTGTTGGTTTTTTTCTGCCTTTTCCTGATCACCGCCTGCCAGGACAATCCGGCCCCCGACAGCGACTACGAGGACGATTTCCTGCTCGTCGCCCATCAGACCATGACGCCTCTGGACGACGACTACAGCCAGGACATGAACCTCAAGGCCCTGGTCCGCAACCGTATCGCGGACGGGCCCGACGACGGCCGCTGGATCCGCACCACCCTGCCCTGGCTGCGCCTGGGCAGCGGCGAGCTGGATACCCGCGACCTGGACCGGCTCGGCGAGCGCGCCGAACCGCTGATGAAATTTCTCTCCACCGGCACCCTGAGCCGCATCGAGGACGGTGAAATCACCGACACCCGGATCGCCGACCAGGCGCTCTACGAGACGCTGGTGGAGCGCTTCGGCGACAAGGTGCAGCAATTGCTGGATCAGGCTACCGCCACGGCGGTCCCCCTGCCCCGGGACCCGCGCCCCGGCGACACCTGGCACGCGGACGCCGCGCTGTGGGGCCTGCCCAGCGTCGCCGCCGACTATGAGGTGCTGGACCGGGACGGCGACCGGGTATTGATCGCCCTCACCCTGGACGGCGACGGCGTCACCGGCCAGGCGCGCATGGTCGCCCGCTGGCCCTCCGGCATGCCCGAAGCGCTGCGCCTGCACAGCACCGTGAAACAGGGCGATGACCTGCCCGAAGGCACCCGGGTGCTGGAATGGGACGAACGGCGCGTGGACCTGCACCTGGAAAACGAGGGGCGGCTGAGCGCCCGCCCGCTGGACGCCGACGGCGAGCCGCTGGACTTCGCGGTGGTGTACCGGGCGCCCAAGCAGGGCGACACCTCCGCCGCCACCTTTGTCGAACGCCTGACCCTGGGCGCGCCGCCGGCGGAGGTCAGCCTGCTGACCGAGGCCCCCATCGCGTCGCTGCGGCTGACGCCGCTGCACCGGGAACAGCGGGCACTGACCTTCACCGTACGGCCACTGCCGGACGAGCCGATAGAGGACCCGGCCGGCGTACGGCACGAAGCGTCACCGCTGCCGCCGGTCCCGGAGCGGCTCGACGGCCTGCTTGAAGGGATGGAACTGAGCGGCCAGGACCAAAACCGGCTGCGCGTCACCGGCCCGGCGGGCCTGCGCCTGTGCACGCTGACCCCGGAAGACGGCGCCGCCCACCACGGCACGCCCCTGCGCTTCACCTGGGCCGGCGGCGACCGGGACCGGGGCACCCGGCCCGGCTTCGAGCTGCGCACCGAGGACGATCAGATCCGCTATTTCTACGACCGCAGGATCACCGTCGAGGCGCGCTGCCCTACCCGGGTGGAGACCGTCACGCTGACCCCGGACGCCCCCGGCTGCGCCCGCTTCGAGGGGGACAACGGCGTGGTGCTGGGCGACGACTGCGGCGGTATCGCGCACCTGGACTTCGCCGCCGTCGACGACACCGGCCTGGCGCTGCAGCCGCTTGGCGAGGACGAGAACGGCGTGCACCGCTTCTGGGGCCCGGTTAAGGAAGTCCGCTTCCTGCGTGGCCGGGACCCGCAAAGCCGCACCCTGACCGCGGAACTGCCGGAGTTGCCACAATGAAACACCGCTGTTTGCTGGCGCTGGCGCCCCTGCTGCTGATGCTGGCCGCCACCGGCCACGCGGAGCGCCGCTATTTCACCCAGTACGACTCCCCGGCGAAAGCGCCGGAACAGGCGCTCTACTACGTGGATCTGCCGTTACCGGAAAACCCCGACGGCCCCGGTTATCTGTACCGCGCCTATTACCGGGAAAACGACGCGCTCTACGCGGAAGGCGCCCGCGCCGGCGCCGGCCCGGACGCGGACTGGTTCGGCGACTGGCGCTACCTGTATCCCGACGGCGACATCAAACAGCGCGGCCACAGTGACGACCAGGGCCGCCTCGACGGCGATGTTATCTCGTACTTCGAGAACGGCCGGATCGAAAAGCTCCAGCCCTACAGCGCCGGCAAACTGGACGGCACCGAAAAGCGCTACGACGAAGACGGCGACCTGCTGCTTGAGCTGCCCTATAAGGACGGCGCCCGCCACGGCATACGGATCAATTATTACGGCGAAGGCGGCGGCCGCGAAGAAGGCCGCATGGTCGACGGCCTGCGCACCGGCACCTGGCGCGGCTACGACGACCAGGACCGTCTGATCTCGGTGTCGCACTTCAAGAAGGGCCGATTGGACGGCGAGGTCCGCGAGCGCAGCGGCCCGGAAGGGGAACGCTGGACCTATAAGCACTACCGGCAAGACAAACAGCATGGTCCCTGGCGCACTGAAAACGCCGACGGCGAGGTGCTGGAATCCGGCCGCTATCGCGATGGCGTGCCGGTCGGTGAATGGCGCACCCTGCGCGACACCGGCGAGCAGGAAACCGCCACCTACGTGGACGGCGAACTGCATGGCGAGTGGCGCCTGCGTTCCGCCTCCGGGGCGCTGATCGCCGAGCGGCACTACGACCATGGCGATGCCACCGGCACCTGGAAGCGCTTCCAGGACGGCGAACTGAGCTACCGCGCCACCTTCAAGGACGGTAAGCGCCAGGGCGAGGGCTGGCTCCGGGGCCGCGACGGCGAGCTGGTGAAAGCGCGTTGGGAGGAAGGACGCCGGATGACGCCCTAGAGCGCGCCCTGCCCGACCGGTATTCAGCGACAGCGGCTTATGGCTATGATGCGGGTTCCAGCCGAACAGGGACTTTCGTGATGCCGTTACTGCCACCACCACCGCTACCCGGCAGCCCCCGGGCCCGACGTCTTGCTCTGGCCCTGCTGGTGCTGCTGTCGCTGTCCGGCGCCGCCCGCGCCGACGAGATGTCGATCCATGTGATCCAGCGCGCCGACGCCGAGGCCATGCTGCCGGTGATCCGCCCGCTGCTGCCTGAGGGCGGCTACGCCAACGCCTACCAGGGCAAACTGGTGATCCGCACCAACGACCGCAACTTCGACGAGATTCTCGGCGCCCTCGGCGACATGCCCGAGGTGCCGCGCACCGTCACCGTGCAGTTGCGCCGCCAGGGCGACAGCAGCGGGTCCGGCGGCGACATCCGCATCAACGGCCAGGGCGTGCGCGCCGGCGCCAATACCGTCACCACCCGCCGCCAGGACCGCTACAGCATCAACACCCTGTCCGGCCACCCGGCGGGCATCAGCCAGGGCAGCCTGGTGGCCCTCACCGGCACCCAGTTCCCGGCGTTGCTGGCGCTCAAACAGGGCATCGACATCACCCCGGTGGTCACCAGCGACGGCCGGGTGCGCCTGACCATCGAACAGCGTTTCGACGAACCCGCCGGCCGACGGAGCACCCGCACCCAGGAAGCCAGCAGCACCCTGGTGGTGACGCCCGGGCAGTGGCAGCCGCTCGGGCAGATCACCGTGAGCGAAAGCCAGTCCGCCACCGGCCTGGGCGGCGCCAGCACGCGCAGCGACCGCTTTTTCCTGCCCCTGGAAGTCAAGGTGGAGATCGGCGGCGAATAAAGCGAATTGTAGGAGCGGGCCTCGCCCGCGAAAGGCAAGCAAAGCTTGCCGGCAGGATCCCGGAGAGCTTGTTTGTGCTGCCGTTAGGGAAGCCTCTGGCATCCTGCCGGGAGCTTCGCTCCCTTTCGCGGGCGGGGCCCGCTCCCACAAGTGCGCTCCTACAAACAAGAAAAGCCCGGCTCAAGGCCGGGCTTTTTCGTGGTGCTGCAAGCGTCGCGGGAGGATTAGCCGCGCTTGGCCTTCAGCTCACGACGACGCTGGTGCAGAACCGGCTCGGTGTAGCCGCTGGGCTGCTCCGCGCCCTCGAACACCAGGTCGCAGGAGGCCTTGAAGGCCAGGCTGCCGTCGAAGTCGTCCGACATGTTGGTGTAGGTCGGGTCGCCGGCGTTCTGCTCGTCCACCACCTTGGCCATGCGCTTCATGGTCTCCATCACCTGGTCCTTGCTGACCACGTCATGCATCAACCAGTTGGCGATGTGCTGGCTGGAGATCCGGCAGGTGGCGCGGTCTTCCATCAGGCCCACGTTGTTGATGTCGGGCACCTTGGAGCAGCCCACGCCCTGGTCGATCCAGCGCACCACGTAACCGAGGATGCCCTGGGCGTTGTTGTCCAGCTCCTGCTGGATTTCCTCGGCGCTGAGCTCGCGGTCGAGCAGCGGGATGGAGAGGATGTCGTCCAGGGACGCGCGCTCGCGCTTGGCGATCTGATCCTGCACGTCCTGCACGTTGATCTCGTGGTAGTGGGTGGCGTGCAGGGTGGCGGCGGTGGGTGACGGCACCCAGGCGCAGTTGGCGCCGGCTTTCGGGTGGCCGGCCTTGGTGGCCATCATTTCCGCCATTTCGTCGGGCTTGGGCCACATGCCCTTGCCGATCTGCGCCACGCCCTTGAGGCCGCACTCCAAACCGATGTCCACGTTCCAGTTCTCGTAGGCGTTGATCCAGGGCAGACCTTTCATGTCGCCCTTGCGCGCCATCGGACCGGCCTGCATGGAGGTATGGATCTCGTCGCCGGTGCGGTCCAGGAAGCCGGTGTTGATGAAGATCACGCGGTCCTTGGCTTCGCGGATGCACTCCTTCAGGTTGACGGTGGTGCGGCGCTCTTCATCCATGATGCCGATCTTCAGGGTGTTCTCGGGCAGGCCGAGGGCGTCCTCGACGCGCTCGAACAGCTCCACCGCGAAGGCCACTTCCTCGGGGCCGTGCATCTTCGGCTTCACGATGTACACGGAGCCGGTGCGGCTGTTGCGCGGGCCTTCGGTCTTCTTCAGGTCGTGCATGGCCGCCAGCACGGTGATCATGGCGTCCATGATGCCCTCGGGGATTTCCTCGCCGTTGTAGAGGATCGCCGGGTTGGTCATCAGGTGGCCCACGTTGCGCACCAGCTGCAGGGAGCGGCCCTGCAGGGTCAGGGTGGAGCCGTCCAGGGCGGTGTATTCGCGGTCCGGGTTGAGATCACGGGTGACGCGCTGGCCGCCTTTCTCGAAGCTCTCGCTCAGGTCGCCTTTCATCAGGCCCAGCCAGTTGCGGTACACCTCGACCTTCTCTTCGGCGTCCACCGCGGCCACGGAATCCTCGCAGTCCTGAATCGTGGTGATGGCGGACTCCATCAGCACGTCCTTCACGTGCGCCGGGTCCTCGGCGCCGATCGGGTGCTGATCGTCGATCTGGATTTCCGCGTGCAGGTTGTTGTGCTTGAGCAGCACGCCGTCCGGCTTGCCCGCGTCGCCGCGGTAGCCTTGCAGCTGGCTTTCGTCCTTCAGACCGCTCTCGCCGTCCTTCAGGCGCACCACCAGTTTGCCGTCAACAATGGCGTAGCCGGTGCTGTCCTTGTGCGAGCCGTCGGCCAGCGGGAAATACTGGTCCAGGAAATCGCGCGCCCAGGCGATCACTTTGTCGCCGCGCTTGGGATTGTAGGCGCCGCCCTTCTCGGCCCCGCCTTCGTCGGAAATCATGTCGGTGCCGTAGAGGGCGTCATAGAGACTGCCCCAGCGGGCGTTGGCCGCGTTCAGGGCGAAGCGCGCGTTGCGCACCGGCACCACCAGCTGGGGACCGGCGATATGGGCGATTTCCTCGTCCACATTGGCGGTCCCCACTTTGAAATCCTCGCCTTCGGGCAGCAGATAGCCGATCTCTTCGAGGAGTTCCTTGTACTCCTGAAAGTCGATCTTGGCGCCCTTCTTCTCCATGTGAAAGACGTCGATCACTTCCTGCATCTGGTCGCGCTTGGTCAGCAGCATCTCGTTGCGCGGCACCAGGTCCGCCAGGATGTTCTCCATCTGCGTCCAGAAATGATCCGCCTCCACACCGGTGCCGGGAGCGATCTCGTTGGCTACCAGGTCATGGAGTTCGGCGGCAATCTCAAGGCCACCTTTTTTGATTCGATCGGTCATGTGCTCCTACCTTTCAGGTCGAGAGTGCGAAGAGAGAGGGCCGGGGCGGCGGGCGGCCACCCTGCCGGCCACAGGGCGGTGCGTATTTTAGCGGAAACGGCGGCGCGAATCATGTGGCACGCGCGGCTGGCCGGTCACCACTAACCGAACAGGTTTACCACGTCCAGCCGGTGGGCGCCGGCGCCGCCCTGGTTCTGGCCTTGTTCCAGGTGCTCGAAGTCGAACAGGCTGGTGTCGGCCAGCTGCGAGGGGGCGATGTTCTGGATCGAGGAAAAGATGCTCTCCACCCGACCCGGGTGCTCCTTGTCCCAGCGCCGCAGCATGTCCTTCACCGCCTGGCGCTGCAGGTTCTCCTGGGAGCCGCACAGATTGCAGGGAATAATCGGATACTGCTTGTAGCGCGCGAATTCGATGATGTCCTTTTCCCGGCAGTAGGCCAGCGGGCGGATCACCACGTTGCGGTTGTCGTCGCTGCGCAGCTTGGGCGGCATGGCTTTCATCTTGCCGCCGAAAAACATGTTCAGGAACAGGGTTTCCACGATGTCATCACGGTGGTGGCCAAGGGCGATCTTGTTGGCGCCGATCTCCTCGGCGAAGCCGTACAGGCTGCCGCGCCGCAGGCGCGAGCACAGGCCGCAGGTGGTTTTCCCCTCCGGCACCTTCTCCTTGACGATGGAATAGGTGTCCTTTTCCAGGATGTGGTAGTTCACCCCTTCTTTTTCCAGGTATTCGGGCAGCACATGCTCCGGGAAGCCGGGCTGCTTCTGGTCCAGGTTCACCGCCACCAGCTCGAAATCCACCGGCGCGGAGTGCTGCAGATTGCGCAGAATCTCCAGCATGGTGTAGGAATCCTTGCCGCCGGACAGGCACACCATCACCTTGTCGCCGTCCTGGATCATGTTGAAGTCGGCGATCGCCCGGCCGGTCTCGCGGCGCAGCTTCTTCTGCAGCTTGTTGAGACGGGTGCGGTGCTTGGCGTCCATTTGGGTGTCGGCGAAGGTATCGGCGGTGCTCATAGTCGGCTGTCGGATAGCGGAGAACGAATGGTGGAAAAGGCTCAGGTCACCTTGACCTTGCGAATCACGCGACGATACAGGGCCGGTGACCAGCGTTTCAAATAGAGCCCGGCCCCCTCGCGGCCGGCGATGATAACCTGATCGCGGCCGCGCTGCACGGCCTCCACCAGGCGCCGGGCGCACAGCGCCGGGTCCATGCCGTTGGCCTGCAGGTCGTCCATGCGGCCCTGGGCGCTGCCGTCGGCGGTGAGCGCGTTGACCGACACCTGGGTGCGGATAAAGCCCGGCAGCACCAGGGTCACGCGCACGCCGTTGTCGAATTCCTCGGCGCGCAGGGCCTCGAAGAAGCCGTGCAGGGCGTGCTTGCTGGCGCTGTAGGCGGAGCGTTTGGGGGTGGGCAGCTCGCCCACCAGCGAAGTGACCACCACGAAGCGGCCTCCGCCCTGGCGGATGAACGCCGGCAGCACCGCCTTGGTGAGCGCCACGGCGCCGAAGTAGTTCACTTCCATGATGCGCCGGTCCACGGCCATGTCGGTGTCGCGCACCAGCGAGCGCTGGGAAATGCCGCCGTTATGCACCACCTGGTCGAGCCGGCCGAAATGCCGCAGCACCGTTTCCGTGGCCGGCGCCATGGCGTCCTGGTCGGTCAGGTCCAGCGGCAGCACCAGGTGCTCGTCGGCGTTGACCAGCCAGGCGCGCACCCGCTCCAGCTCTTCGCGGCGGCGCGCCGAGAGCACCAGTTTGGCGCCGTAGCGGGCGTATTCGGAAGCCACCGCTTCACCGATGCCGGAAGAGGCACCGGTGATCCAGATCACCTGATCGGCCAGTGATGACGACATGCCGGTCTCCTGCAATGGGACATTGAATGCGTATCAATGTCCCGCATGCTAGCAGATCGGCCGGCCGCCGCGACTCATTTCAGTTCCCGGGAGGACAGCCCCAGCAGATGGCGGGCGACGATCAGTTGCTGGATTTGCTGGGTGCCTTCGAAGATGTCGATGATCTTGGAATCCCGCGCCAGCTTCTCCAGCAGATAGCGCTCGGAGTAGCCCAGCTCGCCGCACAGCGCCACGCACTTGAGCGTCACGTCGTTGCCCATGCGGCCGGCCTTGGCCTTGCACATGGAGGCTTCCTTGGAATTGGCCTGGCCGTTGTCCGCCATCCAGGCCGCCTTGTAGGTCATCAGACGGGCCGCGTCCAGGTCCGCCTCCAGGCGGTAGAGCTCCAGTTCAATCGCACTGGAGTTATAAGGTGATTTCGAGAAATCCGCCTTAACCCCTTCTTTTTCCAGGATTTCCGTGGTGATTTCCAGCGCGGCGCGGGCCACGCCCAGGGCCATGGCGGCGACCATCGGCCGGGTGTTGTCGAAGGTCTGCATGACCCCGCCGAAGGCCTTCTTGCGGGCCGCCTCGGTGTCGGCGATCTCCGCCGAGCCGAGCACATGGTCCATGGGAATCCGGCACTCGGTGAAGGAGAGCGCGGCGGTATCGGAGATGCGCAGGCCCATCTTGTCCTCGACCCGCGCCAGCTGCATGCCGGGGTTGTCCCGGGGCACGATGAACGACTTGATCGCCGCCTTGCCCAGTGACTTGTCCAGGGTCGCCCACACCACCACGGCGTCACAGCGCTGGCCGCCGGTGCAGTAGATTTTCTCGCCGTTGAGCACCCACTCGTCGCCGTCGCGGCGGGCGGTGGTGCTGATCGCCGCCGAATCGGAGCCGGCGCCCGGCTCGGTGATCGCCATGGCGCAGTAGAGCTTGCCGTACTGCTCTTTCTGCTCCGCCGTGCCGACCGCCTGGATCGCCGCGTTGCCCAGCCCGGAGGCCGGCAGGGACAGCATCAGGCCGGTGTCGCCCCAGCACATCTCCTCGACGCTGACGATGCCCATCAGGTTGCTGCCGTTCTTGACCGCCTCCGGATCGGCGTCCGCCTTGTCGCTTTTGCCGCCGCCACGGGGGCGGCCGGCGGCGATCATCTGCGCCAGCGGCTTGAGCTCCGCCGGGGTGTCGCCATGCTCGATGCGGTCGTATTTGCGCGAGATCGGCCGGAACCCCTGCTCGGCGAGCTGGTGGGTCATGTTCTGGAGATTTTTCAGGGACTTGGGCAGTTCGAAATTGATCATGGCAACTCTCCTCACACCATCAGCGCGCCGTGCAGGGCCGACAGGCCACGCAGGTTCCGGTAGTACATTTCCAGCGGGTAGTCGCGCACGAAGCCGGCGCCGCCGAACACCTGCACGCCGTCGGTGGCGATGCGCATGGCTTTTTCCATGCTCTGCAGAAACGCCAGGTAGGCTTCGCGCTGGAACGGCAGGCCCTGTTCCGCGCGGCTGGCGGCCCGCCAGGTGAGAAGGCGCATGCCTTCGATCTCGATGCCCATGTCGGCGATCATGAACGCCACCGACTGGCGCCGGGCGATCGCTTCACCGAACGCCTTGCGCTCCAGGGCGTAGGGCACGCACTGCTCCAGCACCGCCTGGCAGCACCCGGTGGCGAGCGCCGCCAGACCGATCCGCGACAGGCTCACCAGCCGCTCCAGATCGAAGTTGGCGAGACGCTGGGACGCCGGCACCCGCACCCCTTCCAGGGTCAGGGTGCCCGGCTCGGCGCTGCGCAGGCCCATGTAATCCTGCCGCGCCCGGCTCAGGCCGGGGCTGTCCGCCTCGACGATAAACGCCGCCGGGCCGTCGTCGGTGGCGGCCACCACCAGGAACAACTGACATTGTTCGACCAGCGGGATCAGGCATTTTTCGCCATCCAGGATATAATCGTCACCGTCGCGGCGGGCTCGGGTGTGCGGGTCGCCGGGCTCAAAGGTGGCGCGCGGCTCCGCCAGCGCCACCGCCGCCGGCACCGGCGCTTCGCTGGCGAAATGGGGCAGCCAGGCCTCGTGCTGGGCCTCGTCGCCGAAGTCCAGCAGCGCGTTAACCACGCCCAGCGGCGCCAGCGCCGCCAGGCTCTGGCTCAGGTCGCCCTCCCCCAGGTCCTCGCAGGCGAGCACATTGCCCATCGGCGAGCGCGGCAGGCCGGCACCGCCCAGGGCTTCGGGCAGGCTCATCAGGGTCAGGCCGAAGCCGGCGATGCCCGCCAGCACCCCGGGGTCGGCGGCGGCCGCTTCATCGGCGGCACGGGCGCCGGGCGCCATTGTTTGGGAGGCAAAGCGGCGCATGCCTTCGCGGCTGATGCGCTGCTCCTCGGACAATCTCAGGTCGATAGGCAAATCGGTGGACATGGCATCCTCATAAACCAATCAAACGTTTGTTTAACTCGACGAGTCTGGCACTATTTCGGTGTGACCGGCAAGTCATACCCTTGCTTTGGTACCAGCAAAGACTAAAGTGTGAACTATGACACAATGATAAAGTATGAGATGCAGCGTTCATCTCAGGGGCCGGACACCTTGAGAAGCAGCCAGGGGTGGCAAAAACCAGGCGGGCCTTTGCATTGAATAACAACATAAAGCTGGTTCTTTCCCACCGTCCCGAGCGCGCCCTGCGGCTGCGCCGGCAACTCATGGCCATCTATTCCTATCTGCTGCTTTGGGCCGGCACCGTGGTAGGCGTGGAAATCGCCGCCTTCGATCCGCGCACGCCCCACCTGCTGATCTTCGGCAGCCTGTTCGCCGCCAACCTGGTGGTGTTCGCACTGGTGCGCAGCGGCTTCACCGAGCGCTTCAAGGACCCCAGCCTGACCATGGTGCAGATGTTCGCCGGTATCGTGGTGATCACCCTGCTGCTCTATTACGCCCGCGAGCTGCGCGGCGCCCTGCTCAGTCTCTACCTGATCATGATGACATTCGGGGTATTTTCCCTGGACCGCCGCCAGCAAATCGTGATGGCGGCGAGCGCCCAGCTGTCGTTCACGGTGCTGCTGGTCTATGAGTGGGTGCAGTTGCCGCTGACCCAGATTCTCGCCCTGTCGTTGAGCCAGTGGGGCGTGCTGGCGCTGATCCTCGCCTGGTTCGTCTACATGGGCGGCTATATTCACAACCTGCAGCAGCGCTTCCGCGCCCAGCGTGAATCCCTGCGCCAGGCCCACGACCGGCTGGCCAGCATCGCCATCCGCGACGAACTCACCGACCTGTTCAATCGCCGCCACTTCCTCGAGCGGCTGGAAGAGGAGCTGTCCCGCACCGACCGCGAACACATCCCCCTGCACATCGCGGTGGTGGACCTGGACCACTTCAAGCGCATCAACGATACCTACGGCCACCCCGCCGGGGACGAGGTGCTGAAACGCTTCGCCGCGCTCGCCAGCCAGTGCCTGCGGCGCTCCGACGTGCTCGCCCGCTACGGCGGCGAGGAGTTCGTGGTGCTGTTCCCGCAATCCGACCACGCGGATTGCGAGGCGGCCATGACCCGTTTGAAGGAAAAGTTCGCCGAGCAGCGCTATGACTTCGACCCGTCCCTGCGGATCACCCTGTCCTGCGGGCTGGCCGGCCATCACTGGGGCGAGTCCGCGCTGGCGTTCATCGAACGGGCCGACCAGGCGCTTTATCAGGCGAAAGCCGCCGGCCGCGACACCCTGCGCACCAGTTGCGCGCGGGCGCCGGTTTCAGGGGCGTCGGCAAGCGGGTATCCTTGCCGTCCCAATTAACGGCAGCGGCGACAGTATGAGCGGAATCTCCAACCCCCACCTGAAACACACCGTGGAAACCTACTTCGCCGGCCAGGGCGAGGAGGCCCCCTCCTGGGTGGAGACCCACGGCCTGATTTGCGCCTTCACCGTGGGGCCCTACGACGGCCCGGCGGATTTCGGCCTGGCGCTGGAGATGTCCTTGCCGGAGGCGGTGGCCGGGGCGCTGGACGAACTGCGCGGCCGCCTGCTCACCGACACCCTGGGCGGCGAGCGCATCACCCTGCCCTGCCTGCTCGACCCCTACCGCGAAGACGACGGCGCCGATCTGGCGTCCTGGTGCGCCGGTTTCCTGAGCGGCATGCTGCTGCATGAAGAGCGCTGGCACAGCGACGAGGACGACGACCCCATGGCCACCTGGTTACTGCCCATGCTGCTGATCTCCGGCGTCGACGACGACCCGGCCCTGGACGAAGTCTGGAACGACAGCCAGCTGGTGCGGCAGATGGCCAACGGCATCCCCGACGTGCTGGAAGAAATGATGCTGCACTTTCAGGGACCGGACGGCCCCCAAGGCTGAGGCCGGCCTGTAGGAGCGGGCCCAGCCCGCGAAAGGGAGCGAAGCTCCCGGCAGGATCCCAGAGGCCTGGTTAATCGCGCATAACAACCCTCTCTGGTATCCCGCCGGCCGGCTTTGCCGCCCTTTCGCTTGCAAGCAAGCTCCCACAAACCCGGCTTCGTAGAACTGCCCCGCGACAGCGATAACCCTTGAGGTCGAGTTTTCCTCGGCGCGCGATCATCAGTCCGTTTTGATCGATAGATGGCTGATATCCGGCACCACGGCTTCGCGCTCCTGTTTGAGCGGTTCCAAGTCAGCGCCCGGCTCGGCCATTGAAAGATGACTGATATCCGGTGCCGCCGCCGGCGCGGCCCTCTCGGAAGTGTCCAGATCCGCGCCCACCGGCGCCACCTCGAAAGCCCCGCTGAAACCGGTGCCGCCGGTGCGGATGGTACCCACCGTCTCGATATCACCGTCCCGATGCCCGGCCGCCGGTGCCGGGGAGGCTGATGCCGCCGTCTCCTGGCGTGCCGGCTCCGGCCGTTCAGGCTCTCGGGACGCCGGCGCGGTCGGGCTGGCTTCGCCGTCCACCGGCAGCAGCTCGCAGCGGGCGCCGGCCTGCCGCAGGGCCACCTGGAATTTGCGCGCCGTGGCTTCGTCAGCGTCCTTCTTGACCACCCGTGGTTTACCGCTGACCAGCAAGGCGGCCTTCTCTTCCGGCATCTTGAACAGGCGCGCCAGGTTCGCCGCCACCCGGTCGGCGTCGGCGCCGCCCATCAGCTCGCCGGTCAGGCGTACATGGTATCGGTTGTCGTCACTCATAAGGTCTCGCTTGCTGCCGGATAAGGTTCAGCGCCATTGCGCGGCGGCGTGCTCCGCCAGCGCGGCGATGGTCCGCGACGGGTTCAGCCCCAGGGAGCCGGGCACCGTGGCGCCGTCGACCACGAACAACTGAGGATAATTGAACACTTCACCGGCGTGGTTGACCACACCCTGTTTCACGGTATCGGCCATATTGCAGCCGCCCAGCGGGTGCGGCGTGATCAGGTTCTTGAACCAGCGCCAGGTGGCCGGCGTGTTGGCGCGCCCGCCGGTGACCTCGGTGAGCGCCAGATGGCGGTCCGCCAGCCCCTGCACCGCCTGCTCCGCCTTGCGGTAATCCCAGCTCAGACGCAGGCGGTCGCGCTTCCAGGGCGCGTACCAGCGGCGTCCCAGGTAGAAGCGGCCGCCCGGCTCGTCCCGGGCTTGCCCGAACCAGGGCATCATGTTCTCGAACGGGGTGTTGTCGCGGCGGTATTCCAGCAGCGCCGCCGCCAGCCGGGTGCGCGCCAGCTTGGGGTGTTTGCCGGCATGGCGCAGCAGGTTGCCGAGCAGATCCGGGATGCCGCCATCCTCGACGAAATAGCGTGCCCCCCCATCGCTGCCGTCCAGATAATCGATGGCGGAGGTAATGGTCGGTCCCCGGCTCGGCGCCAGATCGCGGTCGGGATAAAACGCCGGGGTGAAAAAGTCGCCGTTGCTGGTCCAGCCCCGCCCCAGCGCCCGGCTCAGCTTGGGCAGCGTCTTGTACTGATCGCGGCAGCGCAGCAGCAACTCGGTGGAGCCGACACTGCCGGCGGCGACGATCACCTTGTCGGCGCGGACCAGCCGCCAGGCGCGGGCGTCCAGGTCATTGACGCCGACCTCGTAACCGCCGCCCTGCAGCGGCCGGATCCAGCGCACGTGGTGCAGCGGGCGGATCTCCGCGCCCTTCTGCTCGGCCCGCGCCAGATAGTTAAGGTCCAGGGTGTTCTTGGCCTGCACCGGGCAGCCCAGGTCGCAGTTGCCGCAGTGCACGCAGGTGCCCTGGGTGCGCCCCTGGGCGTTGGTCCAGGTCTTGCTGCGCGAATAGCTGTAGGCGTTGTCCAGGCCGTCGTGCCAGTCCGGATCGAAGCTGATCGCCTGGGGCACCACGCGAAAGCGGTGCCGCTGGCCGAGCTTGTCGGCGGCTTCGTGCATCAGGCGGGTACGCGGAGTCCATTGATGGTCCGGCAGGGTCTGCACATTGAGCATTTCGCCGCTGACCCGGAAATGCTCGCGCAGGGTGTCGAAGCGGATCGCCTCCGGCCAGCCGTGCTCAAACACCTCCGGCGGCGGCGCCACGCTGACATTGGCGTAGATCAGCGAGCCGCCGCCGACCCCCGCGCCCAGCGCCACGCTCATGTCGCCGAAATAGCGGAAATCCAGCCAGCCGTTCTGCTGCTCCGGCTGGTCCTCGTCCCACAGCCAGTCGCGCTGGCTGACGCTGGGGTAGTCCTCCGGCAGCCAGCGCCGTCCGCGCTCCAGCACCACCACCTTGTCCCCTTTTTCCGCCAGCCGGCAGGCCATCACGGCACCGCCGAAGCCGCTGCCGATAATCAGCGTGCTTACCCTTTCCATGGTTTATCCCCTGTGTGCCCGTGCGGACACCAATGCTTTTTTATGCACCATAATTCGGGCACCGCGCCTTGTCCACGCGGCGGCGGTCACTGAACCGTCACCCCCCTGTCACCGGCACGTCCGCAACGCCGACCTAGCCTGCCAGTACCGATCAAGGGACAACGTTCACGGGAGAAAACCATGCACGCGGATCTGTTGATACTGGCCCTGGCCGTGGTGTTCGCCGTCGCCTACCGGGTGCTGTTCCGGGAGCTGCCCCGCGAACGCTGGCAATTCGTCGCTTCCCTGCCCCTGGCGAAAAACAGCGACGGCTCCTGGCGCGGCCTCAACCTCACCTTCTACGGGCTGTTCACCGGCCTCGCCGGCGGCCTGGGCGTGGCCACCTTCATCGTGCTCACCGGCGCCTCGCGGGTGCCGCTGGCCATCGCCCTGGGGCTCACCGCCGGGGTGCTCGCCATCTGCCTGCCGGCGGCCAAGATCATCGCCAGCGTGGTGGAGAAGAACCGCCACGGCTTCACCGTCGGCGGCGCCAGCTTCATCGGTATCCTGCTGGCGCCCCTGCTTCTATGGGGCGCGGACGCCATCGCCCGCGCCACCTGGCAGACCGCCCTGCCGATCATGCCACTGCTCGCCGCCATGGCGATCGCCTATGTGCTCGGCGAAGGCGTCGGCCGCCTGGCCTGCATCAGCTTCGGCTGTTGCTACGGCAAGCCGGTGCACCTGGCGCCACGCTGGGCCAAGCGCTGCTTCGGCCGGCTGAACCACGTGTTCCTGGGCAAAACCAAGAAGATCGCCTTCGCCGGCGACATGGAAGCGGTCAGCGTGGTGCCGATCCAGGCCGTCACCTGCGTGCTGCACACCGCCCTGGCGCTGCTCTGCACCTGCCTGTTCTTCCACGGCCTCTACGCGGCGGCGTTCGCCCTCGCCCTGGTGGGCAGCCAGCTGTGGCGGGTCTACTCGGAATTCCTGCGCGCCGACTACCGCGGCGGCAGCCGCCGCTTCTCCGCCTACCAGACCATGGCGCTGCTGGCCGCCGGCTACGGCGTATTGATCAGCCTGCTGCTGCCGGCCACCACGGCGGCCGCGCCCTCCCTCGGCGCCGGCCTGGAAGCGCTGTGGCGCCCGGGCGTGATCCTCAGCATGCAGCTGATCACCCTCGGCATGTTCTTCTTCTCCGGCACCAGCACCATCACCACCGGCGAACTGCGCTTCGGCCTGGCCCCCGACTGGCGCGGCCAGGCCGGCTGCCACCCCGAACCCGGCAAAGACCCCACCCCCGCCACCGAGTCGAGCGTGTAGGAGCAGACCTGTGGGAGCGGGCCCAGCCCGCGAAAGGGTGGCGCCAGCCACCCGGCGGGATTCCAGAGACCTTGTTTGTGCTGCCGTTAGAGGTCTCTCTGGGATCCTGCCGGGAGCTTCGCTCCCTTTCGCGGGCAAGCCCGCTCCCACAAACCTTGCTTCGTAGCGGCCGTGGCGGCTGGCGCCATTCAGGAGGTTCGGTCTCGGTGCTTGGGTCCAGGACTGTGTGAGGCAGGGAGCCGATCCGGTCCGCCGCTGCGGCAAGCCTCCAGGGATGGATTCACGGCGGGTCCTGGACCCAAGCACCGAGACCGAACCGGGCTACGGAGCCGCCAAGACAGCAGGGCGACTCAGTCCGGGGAAGGATCGCTATCAGCGTGCTGATCGACACCCAGATGCCGGGTGCCCCGCTGGCGGGCCAGCTCGATCTGCTTCTGGCGCTCGGCGAAGCGCGCCTTCTGCTCCGCCGACGATTCGTGGTAACAACGCGGGCAGGACACCCCCTTCCGGTACAGCGGCGAGGCCTTGTCGTCCTCGCTGATCGGTCGCCGGCAGGCGTGGCACTGGTCATAGCCGCCCGGCCGCAGTGCCTGGTCCACGGTGACGCGCTCGTCGAACACGAAACATTCGCCCTGCCACAGCGACGCCTCCGGCGGCGTTTCCTCCAGGTACTTCAGAATGCCGCCCTTGAGGTGGTAAACCTCCTCGAAGCCCTGCTCGCGCAGGTAGGCGGTGGACTTCTCGCAGCGAATACCGCCGGTGCAGAACATCGCCACCTTCTTGTGCCTGGCGGGGTCCAGGTGCTGCTTCACGTACTCCGGGAATTCGCGGAACGCCTTGGTATTGGGATTGACCGCGCCCTGGAAGGTGCCCACTTCGTACTCGTAGTCGTTGCGGGTATCGATCACCAGGGTTTCCGGGTCGGCGATCACCCGGTTCCACTCCTCGGCTTCCAGGTAGGTGCCGCGGTTGGCGTTGGGGTCGAGGTCCTCCACGCCCATGGTGACGATCTCTTTCTTGAGTTTCACCTTGGTGCGCAGGAAGGGGTGCTCGGCGGCGAAGGACTCCTTGTATTCCATGTCCTGGAAGCGGAGGTCCGCGCGCAGCCAGCCGACGATCGCGTCGACATCGTCGCGGGCGCCGGAGATGGTGCCGTTGATGCCTTCGTGGGCCAGCAACAGGGTGCCGCGGACGTCACGCTCAAGCATGGCCGCCAGCAGCGGCTCACGCAGGCTCTGGTAGTCGTCGAGGCGGGTAAAGCGGTACAAGGCCGCCACCACGATGGGCCCCTCGCCGTGGTGCGGGGCCGCACTCATCGCGCCTTCTCCTTGGCCTGACCGTCGCCGCCCCGGCAGTCCGGAGAGTCGGCCACGTCACCGCCCTGGGCACGCCATTCCTCCGGCGTAAAAAGATGCAGGGCGAGCGCGTGCACCGGCCCTTTCATCTCCTCGGCCAGCGCCTGGTAGACGGCCTGGTGGCGCCGCACCGGCATCTGGCCCTGGAAGGCGTCGGACACCAGCACCAGTTTGAAGTGGGTTTCCGAGTTGGCCGGCACATTGTGCCGGTGGCTTTCGTTTTCCAGTTCCAGGTGCGCGACCGGCAGGGCGTCGCGCACTTTGCTTTCAATGGCCTCGGCCACGGACATCGGGGTACTCCTGAGGGGTGACAGGGCCGCTATTTTACGCGCCCTGGCCCGGTTTTGCAGTCCCCGGCACCGGAATGATGTCCGCCCACAGGGCTTCGCCGTCCGCGTCCAGCAAGGCGGCTTCCGCGTCGCCGGGGCCGAACTGGCGTACCCGGCGGGTGTCCTTCCAGGCCGGGCCCTGCACCGCCCGCCCGTGGGCGAAATCCCCCCAGACTTTCTGCACCTCGGCCGCCAGAGCGCGGGCCGGCTCGCCGCCACCGGTGAAGAACATGCCCGCCGGGGTGTCGGTGACGCCGAACACGAACGGCACGTCGATCACGTGGCAGGCGCCCATGGGCACGCCGAACTGCTGGCTGGTCCAGGTGAACTGGAAGCCCCGGGTGTCGTCCCGGTGGGCGGCCTGGGCATCGAGCAGCCGCAGGGTGGGCACGCGAAACAGGCGGTCGGTTTCCATGGCCGAGAACCAGTCCATGTTGCTGCGTTGCGGGTCCGGCGTGACGGTGCGCTGGTAGTAGCTCAGCGCCTGCTGGCCGTGCTGGGGCAAGGCGCGCTGGAAGCGGCGCAGGATTTCCGCTTCGTCGAAGCGGCGCAGCTCCTCCACCGAGGGGAAGCCCGCCATCGGCCCGGCGTACTGGAAGAAGTGGTATTCGTCGCGGCAGACGCTGGCCATCAGGGCGATATCGCGGGCCTCGCCGTCGGCGATGGCGTCCACCGGCAAACGCGGCAACAGGTCGCCGTCCACCATCGGCTGGAAATTCATCGCGAATTGCGGCGTGGTGTCGCGCAGGCCACGGTTGACCAGGGTGCGCAGAGCCTGATTCTGGGCGGCGATCCAGGCTTTCGGGTCGGCCTGGCGCAGCTTGTCGGCGGCACTGCCGTCACCCGGCAGCGCCTCCACGAAGGCGCCTGTGACCTTGGCCACCTCTTCCGGGGCGAGCGCGAAGTCGCCGGCGCCGGATTGCACGATGGCGCCCTGGAACAGGGGCCGGGCGCGGGGCGTGGCCATCAGGGTGGCGACACTGAAGCCGCCGGCGGATTCGCCGAACAGGGTGACCCGGTCGGGCCGGCCACCGAACGCTTCGATGTGCCGGTTGACCCATTCCAGCGCCGCCACCTGGTCGCGCAGGCCCAGGTTGCTGTCCGCCTCCAGCTCCGGCGCGATGGCGGCGAAGTCGGCGAAGCCGTGGGCGCCCAGCCGGTAGGCGGCGTGCACCACCACCACCTTCTGGCTGGCCGCCAGCGCAGCGCCGTTATACAGCGGCTGGGACACCGACCCGGCGATATAGCCGCCACCGTGGTACCAGAGCATCACCGGGAAGGGCCCCTCCCCCTCCGGCACCCAGATATTCAGGTACAGGCAGTCTTCCCCGGAGTCCTCCACGCCCATCAGCGGGTTCTTGACCTGCAGCGACGGCAACGGATAGCGGTCCGCGTTGACGCTCCGGTCGCTGTCCGGCAACGGCCGGGGCGCCTTGAACCGCAGCTCGCCCACCGGCGGCAGCGCGAACGGCACGCCCCGGAATTCCACCACGCCGTCGCCGGCGAGGCCCTGATACCCACCCTGGGGAAGCTCTACCTTCATGCACTCTCTCCCGATGTGTCCCGGTTCGGCGGAACACCTTGTTTAATTGTCGGACAACAAAAGATACCCAAAACGCCGGGTTGCTTACCATCGGCACCACTGATGTTGGATAAGGAGACCCTTACTCATGAGCAACGCACAAGCAAACACCGAATCCCCGGCCACTACCCTGAACGCGAAGCTGTCCGATTTAAGCACGGAAATCAGCACCACGGCGGACAAGCTTAGCAAAGCGGCCCAGGGGGCGGTGACCCGGCTCAGTGAATCCGGTAACGAATTCTTTCAGGAGCTGATCAAAAGCGGCGAATCCCTGCGGGCCAAAACCGGCAAGAGCGGCGACGCGGAACAGTGGCGCGTGCGTCTGGCCCACACCCTCGGCCTGCCCACCCGCGACGAAATGGACGCCCTCAACAAAAAGCTCGACCGCATCAACCGCAAGGCCAATAAA
>Ga0206123_10000121_pt1 | contig 69728 bp, 63 predicted proteins | sample Helgoland_Spring_2_FD_160086 | JGI IMG/M metagenome (GOLD analysis project Ga0206123, IMG submission 160086) | Pelagic subsurface seawater microbial communities from Kabeltonne, Helgoland, North Sea - Helgoland_Spring_Bloom_20160316_1 | ecosystem: Environmental > Aquatic > Marine > Epipelagic ...
GGCGGGGATCTCGCTCATTGGTATTTCTCCTTGGCCGTGATCGTTATAACGGTTTGTAGGTGGCTTTGCCGTTGCGGACGAACGGCGCCCGCACCACCTGGGCGTTGAGACGTTTGTTGCGTATTTCTACTTCCACGGTGCCGGTGGTGCCGGCGGGCAGCCGTGCCAGGGCCACCGCTTTGCCCAGGGTGGGCGAAAAGGTGCCGCTGGTGATTTCGCCGTCCGGGCCGACGCTGCCGCCGGGCACGTGCACGCCCTGGTGGGCGCGCAGCACGCCTTTGCCTTCGAGGACCAGGCCGAGCAGTTGCCGGTGGCCTTCGGTTTTCTGTTTTTCCAGGGCGGCGCGGCCGACGAAGTCGCGGTCGGCGTCGTCCAGGGCCACGGTCCAGCCGAGGCCCGCTTCCCAGGGCGTGATGTCCTCATCCATGTCGTTGCCGTACAGGTTGAGGCCCGCCTCCAGGCGCAGGGTGTCGCGGGCGCCCAGGCCGGTGGGCCGCACGCCGGCGTCCACCAGCCGCTGCCACAGGTCTTCGGCCTTGATGCCGGGCAGGATGATCTCGGCGCCGTCTTCACCGGTGTAGCCGGTGCGCGCGATCAGCCATTCGCCCACGTATTCGAAGCCGAAGAACGGCAGCCCGGCCACCGCCTTGGCGCCGGCCTCGCAGAGCACCTGTTCCAGGATCGCGCGGGCTTCGGGGCCCTGCACCGCGATCATCGCCAGGTCGGGGCGCTCGTGGATGTCCACGGCGAAGCCGCCGGCCTGGTTTTCCATCCAGTCCAGGTCCTTCTCGCGGGTGGCGCAATTTACCACCAGCCGGTAGTCGTTGTCGCCTTTGTAGACGATCAGATCGTCCACCACCCCGCCGCGCTCGTTGAGCATGCAGGTGTAGATCGCGCGGCCGGCTTTGACTTTGTCGATGTCGTTGGCGAGCAGGTGGCGCAGGTAGGCGCGGGCGTCGCCGCCGGTGACGTCCACCACGGTCATGTGGGAGACGTCGAAGGCGCCGGCGTGCTGGCGCACGCCATGGTGCTCTTCCAGCTGGGAGCCGTAGTGGATGGGCATGTCCCAGCCGCCGAAATCCACCATCTGACCGCCGGCGGCGAGATGGGCGTCGTAAAGGGGTGTGCGGTGACCCATGGGGTTAATTCACTCCATATCCCGGGCAATGGCCGGGCTGTTCACGGTAGGGGGGAAGGATAACGGACCAGCGGGTGGAAGCCTAGGTGGGGCGTGGGTTTTGGGGGTGGTTTGGGGGGATTGTGCGAGCGGGCCTTGCCCGCGAAAGGCAAGCAAAGCTTGCCGGCAGGATCCCAGAGAGGCTGGTTATAGGTCTCTGGAATCCTGCCGGCCGGTTTCACCGGCCTTTCGCGGGCGGGGCCCGCTCCCACAAGGGCCCGCTCGCACGGGCCTTTTCCCTTACCCCGTCAGGGCTTGATGGGGGTGGAGAGGTAGTTGAGGAACACGCCGCCTTCGGGGATGCCGAGGGTCATGCTGGCGGCTTTCAGCACGCCGCCGTCGTCGAGGCTGATGCTGACGTCCACGTCTTGCTCGACCTGGTTGCGCTGCTCGATCTGCAGGCGGCCATCGTCCAGGAAGGTGACGTCACCCACCAGGTCCAGGCTCAGCGGGTAGCTGTAGAGGTCGTGGGACAGCGTCAGGCCGATGGCGGACGGTGCCAGATAGGGCGCGGACAGGTAGATGTCCAGACTGGTCTCGAACACCGGCCCGTCGGGGGTTTCGCGGATCCAGCCGGTGACCGGCTGGGTGCGGTTGCCGTTGCCGTCTTCCTGGTAGCGGATACGCATCACCTGCGGGCCGGTGGCGATGATCTGATCGATCGGGAACAGCACCAGCAGCAGTTGCGCGTAGACGTCCACGGAGGAGGTTTGCAGTAGCGTCGGGTAGATGTTCACGCGTACCGCGTCTTCCTGGGCGTCGTAGCCCACCACTTCCACGTCGAGCCCGGCGGTGATGTGGATAAACTTCTCTTTCGGGCAAGCCGGACCGTCGTAATCACAGCCGACGCGCGCCTTAAGAAGCAGGCCGCCGGTGTCTTTGACGAACAGCTCGGTGCTGTTCTTCGGCACCGGGTATTCGTTCGGGTCGCCGGCGGCGGGCTGCGGTTGCGGCTCGGCATCCTGATGAACGTAATCACCATTGACGTCGAAGGTAGGCAGGTTACGCAGCACCTGGAAGACATTGTCGTTGGCGGGGGCACCGGTAAAGATGACGTCCAGATCCGGGCCGCCCATGTCGTCGGTCGGCGCTTCCAGCGTCGCGGTCTGCAGGGGCCCCATGTCTTCCGTGCACAAGGCGCGACCCTGGGTGCAATCGTCAGTGCTGAAGTCGCGATTTTCCGAGATCAGGGTGTACCGGTAGGTCGCGCCCTCTTCCCAGGGCTGCTCAGGAATGAAGGTGACGGTGCGGGCATTATAATTCAGCTCCCCGGGCACCACACTCTGACAGGTATATTTGCGCTTCCCGTCTTCGGTAATAAACGCGGGCGCCTGCCCGGCGTCCGCCAACTTCTCGACCCGGAACGTGCCGGTTTCACAGCTTTCGCCAAGCTGGAAACTTTCTTCCAGCATCACCTGGGAGAACTGCACTTCGATGGCGCGCTCGGCCGGCATCGGCATAACCGGCAGGTGGTCGTCGTCGCTTTCGCCGCCTCGGCAGAGGCCGTGGTCGCCGTTGGCGATGTCCCAACTGGTTTTGTCCACCGCGCAGGGGAAGCCCGGGTAGGTGGTCACAGCGATGGCCGGGTGGCCGCTACCGATGTAGGTGGGCAGCGTGAAGCTCAGCGTCTCACCCAGCGCCGGGTTGCCGGCGATGTCGGTGATGCCGTCGGTGAACTGGACCTGGTAGTCGGTGTTGTACTGCAGCGTGGGCTGCGGCTGGATGACGATGGAGACGCCGTCCAGGTAGTACTCGAAGTCCACCAGGGTGCTGTCGGCGGTGACGCGCAGGGTGTCGTCGGCGATCACGGAGGTGGGGTCGAGCGGCTCGCTGAAGTTGAGGATGATCGGGTCGCCGGGGCGCTGCTTGTCGATGTGCTCGCCGGGCTGCCAGGCGGCCAGCTCGGGGCTGCTCATGTCGACTTCCATTTCCGGGGCGTTTTGCTGGTCCGGGTAGGATTCCATGTGGAAGCTGAGCACGCCGTAGGCGGTTTCGGTGCCGAGCACTTCCGGTTCGACCACGCCGACGGCGTCGACGATCAGACTGCCTTTGGAGGTGTCGGCGATGGCGTAGCCGACCAGTTCCACCTGTAGCAGGGTCTGATTGAAGGCGCCGTTGGCGCGCTGCACTTCGGTGTCGAAGGCCACGTCCATGGTCAGGCGCAGTTGCTTGGGCGCGGACGGGTCGTCGCTGTAGGGGTTGGGCAGCAGGTAGCCGTTGGCGTCGCCCAGGAAGGTGACGGTGACTTCGCCGGAATCAAAGCCGGCCGGCACTTCGCCGCCGATCTGCACGTCCAGCGGGTCGCCTCGCAGCAGCGAGCCCTTGGGCACGCGCAGCGGGGTTTTGTCCGGGAAGTTGGGCGCGAAGCCGAGCTCGGCGAACACGTTGCCCTGCTGTTTGGAGACGGTGTTGTCACCCAGCAGCTTGGCGATCAGCGGTACGCAGTTGATCGGGTCGCCGGTGATCGGTGAGGTTTGCACGCCGTCGTCCAGGCAGCCGAGCACCGGATCGGTGGGGGCCGCTTCCTGGACCAGGGTTTCGCGAGGCTTGGTGTCGCGCGGCGAAAAGGTGCGGGTGAAGCCGCCGAAGGCGTCGCCGTACTGGTTTTGCACGCCGTTGCTGAGTTCCAGCGTCACTTCGCTGCCCGGCTCGAGCACGTCGTCCGGGTCAATGCTGATCTGGCGGCCGTCCACGCGCAGTCGCGCGGGCACGGTCTGGCCGTTCTGGGTGAGGGTGACGGTGTCGCCGTAGACCACGGTTTGGCGGTCGAGCGGCTGGGTCATCACCAGGTTCACCGACGAGAAATCCAGGAACGGCAGGTCGTCGCCGTCCGGGCTGACGCTGGCCACCTCAAAGCTGTCGCTGAGCTGGCGCAGTTGGCGCGGTTTGCCGGCCAGCGCGGCGCGGGTGGTGAAGTCGACGCTGCCGTCGGGGATCGCCGCGTCGCCGTTGTCGGTGCGGATGTTGTTGAGGGTGAGCGCGTACTCACTCTTCACCGCCAGGGCGCTGTCCGGCATCAGGACCGCGCTGCGGCCCTGGTCGGCGCCGCGCACCGAAAAGCTCACCGAACCGTCCGGGCCGGTGAGGGTAAAGTTAGAGGCGTCCACCTCCACCGGGTCGGAGAACCGCACCACCACCGGCGCGTTGGGGGACACTTCCGCCTGGCCGTCGAACGGGTAGCTGTAGACCACCTCGGTTTCTTGCCAGTTGTCGAAGCTTACCGTTTGTTCGTCACCGCTGCCGCCGCCGCAGGCGGCCAGTATCGCGGTGCCCGTGAGCACTATCAGCTTGCGCATATCCATGACCGACCTCCGTTAGAATTTCAGCGTCACCGAACCCGAGAAGACGTGGACGTCACCGTCCGCTTCCACCGTCTCGTAGGGTTGCGGGTAGGTGGGCGAGTTGGTGGCGTAAAGATCGAACTCACGGGATTCGAGTTTCTGATACTGGTAGGCCAGGTCGAAGCGCACCGGGAACGCCAGGAAGCGGGTTTGCTTGTACTTGGCGGTGAGGCCCAGGCCGACGATCCACTTGTCCGCGTCCAGATAGTTCACGTCCAGGGAGGCGTTGGATTCCAACGGTGATTCGTTATAGGCGACACCGCCAGTGACCATGAAGTTGTCGTTGAGCTGGTATTCGGCGCCCAGGCGCGGCACCACGATGTCCTGGAATTCCAGGGTGCCGACGTTGCTGTTCACCGCCTGGTCTTTGATGGTGTCGCTGTCGAATTCGTCTTCCAGGTCGGACCACTGCTGCATTTCCAGCGAGGCGCCGATACGGAAGCGCTCGCCGCGATAGAGCAAGCCGGCGGAGTAGATGTTGGGCTGGTAGGAATCCAGCGTGGTGACCTTAAGGTTCAACCCCGGGGGCGCGATGGTGCCGGGGATTACGGTCTGCGCGTCCACGGTGGTGTTGGTGTTGGAATAGCCGCGGAAAGCGAAGGCGGTTTCGAAGCCGTCCATCCAGCAGCCTTCATTGTTCGGGCAGAAGGTTTCCGCCCAGTCCACGGTGGCGCTGAGAATCGGCCGGATGGAAGGTTTGGCGGAGACGTTCAGTTCTTCATAACGGGTGTCGCCGGCCAGGTTGGTGGTGGCCACCAATTCCGCTTCGGAGTGCAACGTGATGCGGGCGGAGGCGCCCACGTCGATGCCGCGCCAAAGTTGGGTGCCGCCGCCCAGGTTCAGGAACAGGGGCTGACGGCCGTATTCGAAGTACTGGCCTTCCCGGGAGGTCTGGGATTCGAAGGCGAGCATTTCCTCGCCGTATTTTTCCACGCCGATCATGACGCCGAAAAACAGCGGGTGATTGAGTTTGGTGAGCGAGGACAGGTCGGTCTTCAGGCCGATCAGGGTGTGCTGGGACGGGGAGTCCTGCAGTACGTCGCCGCCACTGCGGTTGGGCGGGTTGGCGCCGCCCAGGCTGTTAGCGCGCAGTTCGTGGTCGGCGTGCAACAGGCCCATGGTCAGCTCACCGCGCGGGTCCTTGGTGAGGTAGGCCGGGTTGTAGTACACGGCGGAGACCTGGGTGTTGAACATGGACAGGGCCTGGGCGGAGGCCACGTCGGAGGGCAGCACCCCGTAGGTGGTGCCGATGTTACCCATGCTGGCGTAGGCGGCGGTACAGGAACCAAGGGCAAGCGCCAGGGCAGTGCCCCGGGCGAACGTTTTATTGTTCATGGCGAACTACTCCGTCTGGCCGTCTCGGGGGAACGGCGGCTTTGTTATTTACAGGTGTTCACTTAACGGGCGCGCAGTATGTGCGACGAAATCAAAACAAAACACTGGTTAACGCTACATTTAGTGCACTTTTGTTAACCGATTCCGTTAGTCAAAACCTTTTACTGATTAGTATTTTATAGGCTAATAATTAAGTATCGGCTCTGTGGGTCTCTCTACCATAAGACCTTATTAGAATTGCCGTGGACCCGGCGATCAGTGGGCCCTGGCGCCAAAGCCAATAGCCTTTAGAAAATACTGCTTGTGAAAGAGCGTCAACGCAGACCAAGCATAAAACTTGTAAAAGATGCGTGAGGACTCTGAACCTTTCATGTTGTCAATGTTTGCGTCATTGACAGGTGTGTACAGTGGGGAATCAGCGACGCCATTCTCTCCAGGGAGCCCGCCCCGGGATTGGGTGGGTTCGCCCGGGACACGCTGCAAGTACGTCCGTGTAAGCTCGGGTTTGGCCTTCCCTGGCCAAACACGGTCCCGGGCGAACCCACCCAATCCCGGGGCTCCTTGGGAGATTCTGGGGCCGGCACGCCCTGCGGCTAGGGGCGTTTTGCGTTGCGGGGGAGGTCGCCGGCGCGGCCTAGGGCGCGGTGCATGAAGGCGTGGCGGGCGGGGGAGAGGCGGTTGACGAGGCCGAGGCCGGTGTTGCGCAGCCAGCGGACGGCGGGTTCGGGGCGTTCGAACAGCAGTTTGAAGCCGCGCATGGCGTTTTGCATCAGCAGGTTGTCGCCGCGGCGGCGGCGTTCGTAGCGGGCCAGAATGCCGGCGTGGGCCACCGGCAGGCCGGCGGCGCGGGCGCGGGCCAGCTCTTCGGCGAGTACGGCCGCGTCCAGCAGGCCCAGGTTGATGCCCTGCCCCGCCAGCGGATGGATCACGTGGGCGGCGTCGCCCACCAACGCCAGGGCCGGGGCCTGGTATTGGCTGGCGTGGCGTTCTTCGATGGGGAACACGGCGCGGCGGCTGACCACTCGCGCGGCGCCCAGTACCTCGCCGGTGGCCTGGCTGAGGGCGGCGCCGAAGGCGGCGTCGTCCAGAGCCATCAATTGGTCGCTGCGTTGCGGCCAGGCGGACCAGACAATTGAGCAACGGTGGCCGCCGTGGCCGAACAACGGCAGCAAGGCCAGCGGGCCGGAGTCCATGAACACCTGGCGGGCACAGCCGCCGTGGGGCTGGTCGGTTTCGATGCTGGCCACCAGGGCACGGTGGCCGCTGTCGTGGGCGGCGGCGGGGATGCCGGCGGCGTCGCGCACCCGCGAGCGGGCGCCATCGGCACCGATCAGCAGGTCGGCGGTGAAAATCCGGTCGGCGGCGCTGACTCGCCAGCCATTGCCGTCGCGAGCCAGGTCGGTGACCGGCACGCCGCAGTGCCAGGCGAGGTTTTCACGCTCGCCGGCCGCTTCGTGCAAGGCGGCGGTGAGGTGGTCGTTCTCCAGCAGCCAGCCGAGGCAGTCGGCGCCGGCGTCGGCGGCGCTGAAGCGCACTTCGCCGGTGCCGTCCTGGTCCCACACCTGCATGCTGGCGTAATCCTGCAGCCGCTCCGGGTCCAGTCGGTCCCAGACCCCGGCGTGGCGCAGCAGCCAGTGGCTGGCCTCGCTCAGGGTGGACACCCGGGGGGCCGATTCGCCGCTGGGGCGGACCGGCTCCGGGCCGGCATCCAGCACCCGCACGGCGAATCCTTCATCCGCCAGCAACAGACCGAGCAGCCCGCCGGCCATGCCGCCGCCGACGATCAGGATATCTGTGTGCTCTGGGAGATCAGTCATGGCATCCATCTTAGCGGCGTTAAAGTCCCATGGCGCGGCGGGCGAAGCCTTTGCGGGCGGCGGGCAGCAGGTCCAACGCCAGCAGACCGAGCTGACGGCTGTGGGCGAACAACGGCTGGCGCACGCGGAACAGCTCCGGCAGCCAGCGTGACAGGTGGCCGATCTGGCTTTGCTCCTGGCGGCGATCAGCGGCCCATTGTTCCAGCAGCGCCAAACGACCGGGTTGCGCCTCGCCACCCACGCGGTGGGCGAGCAGTTTCAAATCACGCAGGGTCAGGTTGAAGCCCTGGCCGGCCACCGGGTGCAGGGTGTGGGCGGCGTTGCCGACCACCGCCGCGAACGGCACCGCCTGGGCGCAGGCTTCGCTGAGCACCAGCGGGTAGCGGGCGCGCTCGCCGACGCGGGTGAGGCGCGGCATGGTGGCGCCCAGTCGCTCGCGCAGGGCGGCCAGAAAGGCGTCGTCGTCCAGGGCCAGCCATTGATCCACTTGCTCGCGGGGGCCGGTCCAGACCAGCGCCATGCGCTCGCCGGGCAGCGGCAGCAGGGCCAGCGGGCCCTCGTCGAGGAAACGTTCGAAGGCCTGGCCGCGGTGCGGCTCCGCCAGCCCCAGGTTGGCGATCAGGGCGTCGTGGCCGATGTCCTGGTGGCGGGCACTGATGCCGAGCCAGTCGCGGGTGCGTGAGCGGGCGCCGTCGGCGGCGATCAGCAACGGCGTGTGCAGCGTTTCGCCGCTCTCCAATGTGGCCTGGTAGCCGTCGGCGGTGCGGCGGATGCCGCTGAGCGACGCCGGCGCGCGCAGGGTGATGGCCGGGTCCGCTTCCACGGCGCGCAGCAGCACATGGCCGAACCAGCGGTTTTCCACCACCGCGCCCAGGCGCGGCAGGTTCTGTTCTTCGGCGGTAAGTCGGGCCAGGCCGAGTCGACCGCGCCGGGACACGTGCACGGTGTCGATGCCGGCGGCGTGTTCCAGCACCGCGTCCTGCAGTCCGAGCTGGTGGAGGATCGCCAGGCTGCCGGCGGACAGCGCCGTGCTGCGCGCGTCGAAGCTGGGCGTGTCCGGCGCTTCGCCGGCGGTCATGGCGTGGCTTTCCACCAGCGTCACCGCCGCCGCGCCGTGGTGGCGCAGCAGCAGCGCCAGCGCCGCGCCCGCCATGCCGCCGCCGACGATCAGCGGCGCACCGGCGTCGTTCATGCGCGCGCCTCGCGCATCAGCGCTTCGATGTCGTCGATGGCCTTGGGCACGTCGCGGGTGAGCACGTCGCAGCCCTCGTTAGTGACCAGCACGTCGTCCTCGATGCGGATGCCGATGCCGCGCCAGCGCTCTTCCACGGTGTCGTCGTCCGGGGCGATGTACAGGCCGGGCTCCACGGTGAGCGTCATGCCCGGTTCCAGTTGGCGCCATTCGCCACCGACCCGGTAGTCGCCGACGTCGTGCACGTCCAGGCCCAGCCAGTGGCCGGTGCGGTGCATGAAGAAGCGCTGGTAGGCCTGCTCTTCGATCAGGTCGTCCGGATTGCCGGCCAGCAGGCCCAGATCCACCAGCCCTTCGGTGAGAATACGCACCACGGTTTCGTGGGGCACGTTCCAGTGGTTGCCGGTGTGGGTGGCTTCGATGGCGGCGTACTGCGAGGCCAGCACCAGCTCGTAGAGGGCGCGCTGCTCGCCGCTGAACTTACCGTTCACCGGGAAAGTGCGGGTGATGTCGGAGGCGTAGTTTTGCAGCTCGCAGCCGGCGTCCACCAACACCAGGTCACCGTCCTTGAGCGGCGCGCTGTTTTCGATGTAATGCAGGATGCAGCCATTGGCACCGCCGCCGACGATGCTCGGATAGGCCGGGCTGCGGGCGCCGTGGCGCATGAATTCGTGCAGGTATTCCGCTTCCAACTGGTACTCGAACATGCCCGGACGCACCGCCTGCATGGCGCGCACATGGGCACCGGCGGAAATTTGCGCGGCGTCGCGCATCAGCTCCGCCTCGGCCTGACTCTTGAACAGGCGCATGTCGTGAAGCAAATGCGAGAGCGCGACGAATTCGCCGGGGGGCTGGGCGCCGGTGCGCACCAGCTCACGGATGGTGTTGACCCAGCCCATCAGACGGGTGTCGAAACCGGCGTCGCGGCCCAGGTCGTAGTAGACCCGTTCGCGGCCTTCCACCAGACCGGGCAGGATGTCGTCGATGTCGTTGATCGGGAAGGCGTCGTCGGCGCCGTACTCCGCCACCGCCCCTTCCGGGCCGGCGCGGTAGCCGTTCCAGATTTCCCTGGCGCGGTCGCGCTCGCGACAGAACAGCACATATTCGCCGTGCTCGCGGCCGGGCAGCAGCACCATCACCGCTTCCGCTTCGGGAAAGCCGCTCAGGTACCAGAAGTCACTGTCCTGCCGGTAGGGGTGTTCCACGTCCCGGTTGCGGGTGCGCTCCGGCGCGGCGGCCAGGATGGCGATGCTGTTGGGTTCCATCTGCTCCATCAGCTCGCGGCGGCGGCGCTGGAATTCCTGCAGACGAATGGTCATGGATGCTCCTCTATATTGCCGGATCGGCTCAGTGCCGGGTGGGCGGCGTTTCGGGCTCGCCGGCATCGCCGGGGCCGGGCTTCTTCGCGGCCTGCTGTTTCATCACCAGATCGGTGTAGATCATCAGGGCGGACATGCGGCAGTGTTCGGCGACCTGCTCAAACATGCGCTCTTCGTCCTCGCCGGTTTCCTCCGGCGTGGTCACCTGGCTGACCGCCGAGAGATCGGACAGCGCTTCCTGCACGCCGGGCGACAGGTCGGTATCGGCGACGCCGGCGGCGCCGGTGCCGAAGCCCACCAGGAAGCCTTCGCTCCATTGCGCCAGGGCCGCCACGCGCAAGTCCAGGTCGTCTTCATCGGCGGGCAGCAGCATGGGCAGCTCCAGGCCGGTGCCGGAGAAACCGTCCAAAGTCTGGTCGCGCCAATCGACCAGGGCACGGGCCAGCTCCGGCGGCAACCCGTCGGGCTGCTCGGCGTGGGCGGCCAGAGTGCCCAGCAAGGTGGCGTCCTCGTGGCCGTGACCGGTGGCCAGCAGGCCGCAAACAAGCCCGTGCAGCTCACTGGGTGAATTGGGAATGCCGGCCTGGGCGGCGCTGCGGGCGAGATCGTCGAATTCAGGTAGTTCGGACATGGGACCCTATGATTACTCTTTCATGACTTTCTGCAAAGCGACGCTAAGTGCCTAACGCGCCTCGAATTCCGTTGACCCTTCGCAAGGGCGTACCTATAGTACAAAAAGCCGTCAATGGCGGCGGGCGATCTTCCTTCCCGCCTGCGATTCCGACCCGGATCGGGGGCTCAACCTTAGGCGAACAGCGACCAATTTGCCATGACGATGGAACAACAACTCCGGCAACTGGAAGCCCGGGCTGACGAGCTGCTGCGTATCTCCGCGCATCTGCGCCAGGAGAACCGGCTGCTGCGCGAACGGGAAACCCGCCTGCTCGACGAGCGCGCCCAGTTGGTGAAGAAAAACGACCTGGCCAAGTCCCGCGTTGAAGCCATCATAACCCGCCTGCAGTCTCTTGAGCAGGAGGATTCATGAGCGACGGCCACTCCCTGGTAATCCACTTGCTGGACAAGGAATATCGTGTCGCCTGCCCTCCCGGCGAGCAGGACAACCTGCTGCGCGCCGCTCGCTATCTGGATAATCAGATGCGCGAGGTGCGGCAATCCAATGTGATCGGGCTGGAGCGCATCGCCATTATGGCGGCGCTGAACATGAGCCACGAACTGCTGGAAGCCCGCGAACAACTGGGCGACGACAGCGGCAACGACGACCGCATTCAGGGCCTGCTGAGCCGCCTGGACAATGAAATCCGCGCCTTCGAAGAAGGCAACGACGAGACGCCTGTCAAGCCCTGACCGTCACCCCCGCCCCTGTTATACTCTTGGCAAGTGTTCCCTGGACTGTGCGCCAGCCGGGTTACGTCCCTGCCGATGCTTTTCCATCAGGGGTCCAAATTGGTGTGCCTGTGTGCATGTCCGCCTTCGAGCGGAAAGCCTGAGGGCATTAACCTGCGGTCCCCGCCTTGAACTTTTCGGTTCAAGGGCAACACCCGCAGCGGCGGTTCGGGGAGCACGCTTAATTTTGTAGGAGCGGGCTTGTGCGAGCGGGCCTTGCCCGCGAAAGGGCGGCCTTAGCCGCCCGGCGGGATCCCAGAGACGTTTCAGGGTTCCGCTTTTAAAGCTCTCTGGAATCCTGCGGGGCAACCTTTGCCGGCCGGTTGCACCGGCCTTTCGCGGGCAAGGCCCGCTCCCACAAGCCGGCTCCCACAAGTCCGAGCGCTCCTTATGTCCGATCAGACTCCTTCCCGTGCCCAACTGCGCCGCACTTTGCGAGCGCGGCGGCGGGCTGTGTCCGGCGGTGAGCGGCGGCGGGCGGTGCGGGGGTTCGCGCGGAATTTGCCGGCGGCGCTGGGGGCGCGGCGATTTCGGCATTTCGGGGTGTATCAGGCCGGCGACGGTGAGCTGGATCCCCTGCCCGCTCTCAAGCATTCCCGCTTCGGCGAGGCAACCCTGTATCTGCCGGTATTGGACCGCGTGCATCGCGGGCGGCTGCATTTTCATTTGTGGCGGCGCGAGCGGCGGTTGAAGGCGAACCGCTTCGGCATCGGCGAGCCCCGCCGTCGGGAGCGGGCGCGGGCGGCCTGGGCGCTGGACGCGATTCTGGTGCCATTGGTGGGGTTCGATGAGCGCGGCCACCGGCTGGGCATGGGCGGCGGCTTTTACGACCGCGCGCTGGCGGACCTGGCGCGCCGTCCGCGGCGTCCGTTGCTGATTGGCGTGGCGTTTGAATGTCAGCGGCTGCCCAGGCTGCGCGAAGCCGCCTGGGACCGGCCTTTGGATCGAGTGATTACGGAGCGTTACTTATTGTCGTAGGCGCTGTACTGCATGCCCGCGGAGTTCGCGAAGCGTTCCAGGTCGGCATCGTTGCCGCCGTGAGTGATAGTGCTGATCAACACGCCAAGAGCAAACACGAATGCGAGGACGACAAGTGCGTCCGGTTTCTTCTTCATCTTAGATCAATTCCCCAATTTTCAAGACAGCTCGGTACAGTGGAGCCCAGTACAATCGCGGAACGCCGTTTTCTCGCCTCCGGTATGACCGGAGCGGTACGGCGTTTTCCGCTTCCCCTAAAACCCATATCGGGCGAAAGACTCATCATAGTAGGCCATTTATTTCGTAACAAGATGAGAACTGAGTCAAAATTCAAGCATCCAGGCCATTCAAGTCAAGCAGTTACGACTTATTGCTCACGCTTCTTAACAAAACTACAGCCTAACCTTTAAACCAACGGCACCCTTCACCGCACATTCACGCATAAGGCGTTGTTCGGTGCCGTGCATCACCCTGTGGGACCAGCCTGCCCCGTTTTAGTTCAGGAACAGGCGGTAGGCCGGGTTATCGCTCTCCTCGACCATCGGGTAGGGGACCTTTTTGAGATCCTTGCGCAGCTTGCCCCGGTCACCGAACGGCACCTGAAAGCCCACCAGCACCCGGCCATAGGCGGCCCCGTGGTTGCGGTAGTGGAACAGGCTGATGTTCCACTTCTGGCCCAGGGACATGAGGAATTTCACCAGCGCCCCGGGGCGCTCCGGAAACTCCACCCGGAACAGCATTTCATCCAGGTCCTGCCGGGAGGTATGCCCGCCCACCATGTGCCGGATATGCAGCTTGGCCATCTCATTGCCGGTCATATCCACTACCGGGTAGCCGCCCTCGCGCAGTTCCGCGATTAAGGGAGCAAGGTCCGTGCCACCGGGGCGGATCTGCACGCCGACAAAGATATTGGCTTCATGCTCACTGGCATAGCGGTAGTTAAACTCGGTAATGCTGCGCCGCCCAAGGGCCTGGCAGAAAGCGCGGAAGGCACCCGGTGTCTCGGGGATCGTGACGGCCAGAATCGCCTCGCGCTGCTCACCCAGATCGGCGCGCTCGGAGATGTGGCGCAGGCGGTCGAAGTTAACGTTGGCGCCGCTCTGGACCGCCACCAGGGTTTTGTTCTCCGCGCCGTGTTTGTGCACCCAGTTCTTCAGCCCCGCCAACGCCAGGGCACCGGCGGGCTCGCAGATGGCGCGGGTGTCCTCGAAGGAATCCTTGATCGCGGCGCAGATTTCATCGGTGGTGGCGGTGATCACCTCGTCCACGTGATCGCGTAGAATGCGGAAGGTCTCTTTGCCGATCTGGCGCACCGCCACGCCGTCGGCGAACAGGCCCACTTCCGATAGCGTCACACGCCGCTTACGGGCCATGGCCGCTTGCAGGCAGGCGGCGTCTTCTGGCTCCACGGCGATGATTTTCACTTCCGGGCGCACGTATTTCACATAAGCGGCGATGCCGGCGGCCAGGCCACCGCCGCCCACCGGAATAAAGATGGCGTCCAGGTCGCGACTCTGTTGGCGCAGGATTTCCATGCCCACGGTACCCTGCCCGGCGATCACGTCAGGATCGTCGTAGGGGTGCACGAAGGTGAGGCCTTCTTTCTCCTGCAGCTTGGTGGCGTGGGCCAGGGCCTCGTCGAAGCCGTCGCCGTGCAGCACCACCTTGCCGCCGCGTTCGCGCACGGATTTGACCTTGATCTCCGGGGTGGTGCGCGGCATCACGATCACCGCGCGCACGCCCAGAGAGCTGGCGGCCAGGGCCAGACCCTGGGCGTGGTTGCCGGCGGAGGCGCAGATCACACCGCGCTGGCGCTGGGCTTCGCTGAGACTGGCGAGCTTGTTATAAGCTCCCCGCAGCTTGAAGGAGAACACCGGCTGCAGGTCCTCGCGCTTGAGTAAAACGCGGTTGCCGATACGCCGGGAGATCAGTGGCGCGGCGTGGATAGGCGTTTCCAACGCCACATCGTAAACACGGGATTGGAGAATCCGTTTAACGTATTGATCAAGCATGTGACATCCGGCGGCTGGAAAGAGCGCAAGCGCAAAGACATAGTGTAAGAGTTGCAGCCCCGGAGCGTCTACCAAGGCGCTTGCACGCAGCACGAAGTCTTAGCGTGCGACGAGTAGGCGTGCCGGCGCTTTGCTCCGTGCGTGCCATCCCCGGCGACGGTCCGTATAATCGCGCCCATCGCAATGAGGATGGATGGCATGGATCAGAACGCTTTGAAGAAACAGGTGGCCGAGGCCGCGCTGCGCTATGTGCCGGAAGGCGAAGTGGTGGGCGTAGGCACCGGTTCCACCGCGAACTTCTTCATTGACGGGCTGGCGGCGATGAAGGATCGCATCGCCGGCGCGGTGGCCAGCTCCGAGGCCACCGCCGAGCGCCTTCGCGGCCACGGCATCCCGGTGCTGGCGCTCAATGACGTGGACCGCCTGCCGGTGTACGTGGACGGCGCCGACGAGGTCAACGCGCACCGGGAAATGATCAAGGGCGGCGGCGGCGCGCTCACCCGCGAGAAAATTGTCGCGGCGGTGGCGCGGGAGTTCGTCTGCATTGTCGACGGTTCCAAGAAGGTGAAGCGCCTGGGCGCCTTTCCGCTGCCGGTGGAGGTGATCCCCATGGCGCGCTCTTACGTGGCACGCAAACTGGTGGCCCTGGGCGGCCGGCCGGAATACCGGGACGGGTTCATTACCGACAACGGCAACCTCATCCTGGACGTGCACAACCTGGATATCGTCAATCCCCTGGACCTGGAAAAGACCCTCAATAATCTCACCGGCGTGGTCACCAACGGTCTGTTCGCATTACGCCCGGCGGATGTGGTGTTGGTGGGCGAGGGCGGCGGCGTCTCCGTCTACTGAGCCGTCCACCGCTTGACCGGAACACACAGTTATTTGTGCATAATATGACACACTCGATGTGGCACGGACGTTCTCTTTAACCGGGCTGTAACGTTCGGCAACCCTGCCACTACGTTCGGCAAACTAACCCGCCCCCCGTCTACCCTTCACAACCTTTTTCATACGGCATTCACCCGCACTTTTGTTTTATTAGTTGCATATGGCGCGAGAGCGTTGTGCGCGGCTACCCCCGCATTAATGCCTTTCGTCGCCTTTCGCTGGCGCATTAACCGCAAAGAACGTCCAGTGGAATAAAAGAGCTTATAAGCCCAATAACAAGATCCGGAGAGTCCTTATTATGTACCGATCCCTCCAGCAGTCCGCCCGGAGTGTTGCCGCCGCCGTCGCCCTCACCGCCAGCGTTCCCGCGCTCGCCGGGATGGGCAATACCGCCAGTACCTACGGCCTTTTTCCCGTCGATGTCGGCACCGCCCAGGCCTTGTCCATGTTCAACGCCCAGGCCTCGGCGCTGTACTACAACCCGGCCTACCTGACCATGGACCCACGGGGCGAGCTGACCGCCGGGCTGCTGCACGCGGAACAGGAGCTGATGAGCGACGATACCGTGCTCGACGAGACCCGCTCACAACAAACCTTAATCGCACTGAAAACCAACCTTTCCGACCTCACCAAGGTGAACCATCCCCTTTATTTCGCGATCATCGCCGGGGTGGAAAAATTCGGTGAAGAAATGCTGGCGTTCGATTCCAGCACGTCCCAAAACGGGCAGTATCTGAATTACGGTCGCCAGCCGCTGTTTCTCAATATCGGTGGCGGCACCCAGTTCCTGAACGGTATTAACGTGGGCGCGTCGGTGCATGTTTCCCTGCGCTCCGAAGCGACCCTGAACGCGCGCTCCAACCTGGCCGGCGAAACCGAGTTCGAAGAACTGAACGTGACCGCCAAGCCGGTGATGCGTCCGGTGCTGTCCACGTCCCAGGAGTGGGGAAAAATAATCTGTGGCCATAACGATGACTGCTGGATCGGCGGGCTGGAAACGGCATTGACGTTCCGCGGCCACACGGAAGCGCGCACGTCGGTGAACTCAAACATCATCATTCCCGGCACCGTACCCGACCCCGGCATTCTTCTTGCGATCGACACGATCGATTCTTACCAGCCGGATATCTTCGCCGCCGGTGTGCTGTACAACTTCAGCGACAGCTTCCGCATGGGCGTCACCGTGGAACAGCAGAGTTGGTCGGACCTCACCGATGAGTTGCAGCGCGACACCGTCAAGGATCAGGCCAACGCGCAATTCAAGGACATCACGGTTCCACGGGTGGGCGCCGAGTGGCAGGTCAACAAACACCTGGCCCTGCGCGGCGGTGTCGCGTACCAGGAATCCCCCCTGGAAAGCATCCGCACCGAGGATGTGAACTACCTGGACAACGATAAGTGGATCATCGGCCTGGGCTCCTCCCTGGTCATTGATAATCCGCCGATTCTGGCTTACCCGATGCGTCTCGACTTCGGCTACCAGTTTCAGAAGCTGGAAGATCGCGATTTCGAACTCACCACCAGCCAACCCGGCGTGACCAACCCCTACGCAACCATTACTGCGGGCGGCGACGTACACGTCTTCAGCGGTTCCCTGACGCTCAAGTTCTAGGAGATGCGCCATGCGTTATAAAGCTCTCATAACATTGACCGCGGCAGCCACGCTCTTTGGTTGCGGCGGCAGTGACAGCGGCGACAACCCCAATGTACCGGATTTGCGCGCGCCGGAGACCGGCACCGCGGCGCTGTTTTACACCTACCCGCTGGATGACCAGCAGGACGTGGCACCCAACGCGCCGGTGGTGTTCAGCTTCGGCAGAGCGCTGACGGTGGACGCCTCCAACTTCGTGTTCACCAACGCCGGCGGCGATTCGATACCGTTCGACTTCCGCCTGGTCGACAACGGCCGCGGCGTGGTCCTGACCCCGCAGACCAAACTGATGCCGGTGACCGACTATCAAGTGGTACTGCAAGGCATTAACGCCGGCGGCGAAGAAGTACTGATTCCCGACGGCGCGTTGGACTTCACCACCCGCGCCGCTCTGGAAGGGCCGGTGAACCCGCAAAAGGAAAGCCCGACCTTCGAGGTGGCTTCGATCTTCCCCGACGACGACAGCCAGTTCAAAACCATGGACTTCTCGGCGTTCCGGCTGCGCACCACTCACCCGCTCGAAGATGAGTCGGTGAGCTATGGGGATACCGTTTCCCTGACCCTGGACGGCCAGTTGGTACCGGCGGTGCTGGTGGCCTCCGGCAACGCGATTACCGTGGACCCGGTCGACGACATGACCCCCGGCAAGGACTACGTGCTGAGATTGGACGGCCTGGTGAGCCGCTTCGGCGAAACCATCGAGCCGTTCGAGCGCACCGTCACGCCAATCAAGACCAGCTCACCCACTGGTAAACGGGAAACCCTGGTCACTGAAGTGCCACCGGCGGATCCGAATCTCGGTTGTCGGGACGAAGGCGTGCGCACCTCGCCGCTCACCGGCGACCCGATCAACTGCGTACCGGTGATCGGCACCTTGTTGGAAGACCAGACCGTTTCCAAGCAAACCGGCAATGTGTTCGGTGAGCTGGCGTTTCCGCCAGCGTTCCCCGACGTCACGCCGCTGCGCGTAGCGCGCGGCTCCCGGTTGGTCGGCGACGCCCTGGAAGTGATCATCGGCGGCCAGGTACCGGTGGGCTTCGACTCCGGCGACGTGACCGTGGAAATGGTCACTGACGCCAGCGGCTACCTGTTCCCCAACCCCAATTCCAGCTCTCCGAACGCGGCCAAGAACCTGCGCCTGTTCATTGATATTGCCACCACCACCGACGACGCCCGGGCCAACGGCGCCTTCACCCAGAACCTGCTGCATGTCGAGCTGGTGGGCCGGGCAATCGTGCGTGACGGCGTGTTGCAGGCGGACGCCATCAGCGTGGTGGAACCCCGGGTGCTGGGTGTTGAAAACAACTATGGCGTGCTCAGTTTCCGCATGGAATCCTACCGCGATCAGACCACCGCGCCGGAACCTCTGGTGGATAACACCGGCCCCTTGCTACAGGCACTCAATAGCGGCAGCGGTGACCTGTTGTTGTCCTGGCAGCCCGGCGATTTCGCCGACCGGATGGTGCCCGGTGATCCGATCATATTGCAGTTCGACGAGGCACTGGACCCGCGCAGCATTGTCGCCGGCGACACCCTGCGCTTGACCAAGGGCGCCACCACCGAGCCTTTCACTTGGAAACTGGACGGTAACGCGCTGGTTATCAGCCCGGTGGACCCGGTCAACTACGGCGTGCAGTACGATGTCACGGCGACCTCGGGCATTACCGATTTGTCCGGCAACCCGCTGCAGCCCATCGACCGCAACAGTGGCGCCGACACGCTTAGCTTCAGCCTGCCGGAATACGTGGAAAGCGACGGCGGCGACAGCGTGATTCGCGGCCCCTTCGCGATGACCGTCTATCCCGGCTTCCCCTGCGCCAGCAGCGACACCATCGATCTGTCCGCCAACAACGGCCAGGGCATCCAGGGGCGTTGCATTTCCTCCAGCTCGGACGCCGAACAGGTGGTGCTGGATGATCTGCCAATCACCGAAATGCCGTCCAACCGCCAGATCCGCGTTCGTTTTTCGCAGAACATGGACCCGGCCAGCCTGACGCTGGGCGAAAGCTGCGGCACCGGCAGCGTGCGTGTGGAAAAAGTCGACGACAGCGGCAACTGCCTGGAAACCGTACCGGGCGAACTGCAACTGGAACCGCGCGCGTTCAACTTCCTGCCCGACCAGTCCTGGGAAGAAGGTTCCCTGTATCGCTACACACTGGCCTCCCAGGAAAACGGTTGCGCCGGAGACGTGATTTGCTCCGAAGATAACCTGCCACTGCAAACCGCGCTGCTGCTCGGCAATGACCGCGAGCAGGGCGGCCCCAACATGGACATTCTGTTCCGTGCCACGGCGGCCACCGACGCGGTGTTCCAGGATCTCAGCAACCTGCCCAGCGTGGATGTGAACAGCAACTTCGCGGTGGACCCCGGGGAGCCGGAAATCACCGACGACGCCGCGCCGGTACCGCCCAACGCCACCCGCATTCTGCCCCGCGAGGACAGCGGCGACGGCCTCGTGGTCACGGCCAACACCGGCTGCGGGTTCGGCGGCACACCGCCCTATCAGGACGGCGACCAAACCGACTGTGATGCCAGCCGGTTGCTGTACATCGCCGGCGCGCTGAACACCGACATCCTCGGCTTCGATCCTGATCCGGACCTGCCGGAATCGATCACCAACGGCAACGGCGGCGTGGCGGTGCGCATCTACCCGACCACCGTGGCGCTCACCAACCTGGACGCCACCGCCGTGGTGGGTCTGGATCTGGACACCACCGACGACAGCACCACGCTGGCCTCGGTGCCGCTGCTGGGCGGCCTGCTGGACGGCGTGGCGACCACCCTGGGCGACGTGCTCGACATCCTCGGCCTGGAAGAACCGGTGCTGGGTCAAATCGGCAACCTGGGTCTGGTCCCCATCGACACCGCCACCGGCCCGAACATCATGCGGGTGCGCTATGAGACTGATCCGGATACCGGAGAACTGGTGGCACCGGTGGGTTACATCCTGCCCGGTGACGATCCGGCCGCCGGCGATCCGCCCAAGTTCGCAATCAAATTCAACCTGCTGTTCGATGCGCCGGCGCTAAGCCTGCCGCTGGGCCTGGAGCATAACGTCAAAAGTTTGCCGATTGACGATATCACGCTGATCGGCACGCTCGACTTCCTGCCCGACGGTCGTCTTTTCATCGGTCTGGAAAACCAGGAACCCAAGGAAGTGGATCTGCAGATCACCCTGGCCGGCACAGAAGGCGGCCGCGTTAACCTGCTGATTCCCACCGGGGCCATCAACCTCAGCTACCAGAGTGCCTCAATCAAAAAGAGCGCTCAGCAACACTGATCTGCCTGCACGGCCATTGAAGTCATGGGGTCCCTTTGGGGCCCCTTTTTTTGGTTCTATTTAGAGGGAATACAGCTTCTATGGAGACAGAGCGCTCCATTGAGGGCGCGGGGAACGTCAGGAAGGGGAGGCCCGCCCGATCAGATCGGAACGGGCCAGATGGCGCGGGTTACTGCTTTTCTTGGCGGATCGCTTTTTCATACTCACGCTGAACATTATCGGGATCGTCAATGTTCTTACGTTTTTCCAGATAATCGCCGCCTTCGTCTTTCATATCATGCGCTTTGTCTTGGGCGTCGCGTTTTTGCTGCATCGCCTTTTCATACTCTTTATCCACCTGTTTCGGCGAATCGATGTTCTTCCGATCTTCAGAGTAATCCGGGTTGGCCGCGGAGTTGTCGTTCCTTTTGGAGGCCGCTTCGTCACGCATCGCCTCGTTGTACTCACGATCGATCTGGTCACTGGTGGATTCCGCCATGGCGGTGGGTGCGGCCAGTACGCCGGCCAGTGCCACGGTGCAGGTCATCAATGCGGTTTTTGTGATGGTGGTTTTCATGGTCCTCTCCTTGTCTCACGACAAATGATCTCTCGGCAAACGAAGTGACGCCGCGGTTGTGTACCGACGATTTCAAAGGAAATTCCGACGTCCACTTCACAGTTGACCGTAAAGTGGATCAAAAGGCGAGAGTTTCAAGTGAATAAACGTGACAACGGGGGCAGATTTAAAACAATTTAATTATGAGGCCCGCCTAGGGCGCACGGCGCCAGGGCTGGCGGGCGCTTTCCTTGACGGCGTCATGGTTGCGACGCGCTTCGTTGTCGCGCTGCTGCTGCCGCTCGCGCATCAGGCGCCGGTGGTCCGTCACATCCCGGTCAATCCGCCGGGACCGCTCTTCAACAGCCTGCCGCCCCGCCTCGCGGCGTTCCTGCAAGCGCCCATCCAGGTCATCCGCCCAGCACAGCGACGATACCGAGGGCGCGACGATAATAAAAACGGCGGTGAAACAGGTGCGCAACGGGGACGCGACCATGGGCCTCTCCGGTTAAAACGGATACTGATTATGGCATTTTTCCGTTAACGCAACGCGAACATCGCCACGCTCGCTAATCCGCCAGGTACCGGTCAATGATTTTGAGGATTTTCTCACGATACTCCACATGCTCATTGGCCAGGTGATGGCGGGCACCACTGAGCATGTGCACGTCCGGCGCGTCGAATTTGGCGCGGATAACGTCCAGATTATAGCGCCAATCCACTGTCTCATCCTTGTCGCCCTGTATCACCACCGGTGAAATTTTTACCCTGTTCGCCGCTTCGAAACCGGGCATCCATTTTTTCAGCGCGGTAACCCAACCCGCCGGCAAGCGGTGATACTGCAACGGGTCTTTGTTCTCCAGAAAATCGAGGAAATCCGCATCCCCGGAGTTCACCGTGAATACGCGTTTAATCGACTTCGAAAACGGACGCACCAAGGTGTGCAACCAGCGCGCGGTGCCCCATTTGAAGGGCCGCACCAGCGGCGCCAGCAGAATAATCTGTTCGAAAGGGCTGCTCTCCGCATCGAAACCGTGATGCAACAAATAATCCATGACAATGGCACCACCGGTGCTTTGTGCGATGACGTGCCAGGGACGCGGGAAATCGTTGGCGGCTTGCGCCAGACATTGTTCGAGAACATCGCGGTAAATACGAAAATCAGTAATCGCCGCGCGTGGCCCCGAGCTGAGGCCATGACCGGGCAGATCGTAGGCGAGCACCGCGTAACCCAATTCCAGAACATGAGCGATCAAATGCCGGTAAAGACCAACGTGATCGAAATAGCCGTGGCAGATCAGCACCGTGCCGCGCGCCACCGCGGGCCGCCAGCCGTGCACGCTGATGGTATGGCCGGCGGCCTCGAAGTAACCGAAACCGTGCTCCAGATCCGGTAGGTGGGCGCTGAAATCCAGGCCGTAGTATTCGGCGTAGCGGCGGCTCACCTCGTCCAGGGGATCGAACGTCTGCCAGTTGAGCGGCTGCCAGGTGTTGGTGATTTCTTCGCGAGAAAACGGAAACGGCATGGTGTTCGGGTAATTGTTGAAAACGGGCCTTGATGATAGGCCTTGAACGGCACCAATGCCATGGACCACACCACCGCCAAAACCTGACCAGGAAGCGGTCCTCGTAGGAGCGGGCCCAGCCCGCGAAAGGGTGGCTTTGGCCACCCGGCGGGCCCCATAAAAAAGGTTCATCGCGCTTTAGCGGAAATACCGGTGCTCTCCATCAGGAGCGAGCGGCTTTGCCGGACGGCATCACCATTGCACCACGTCCCCGATAGAGCATCCCGGCTCAAGAGGCAATCGTATTCCCGCCAAAGCGCGATGAACCATAAAAAAGCCCCGGTGGGGTACCGGGGCCAGGCTCAAGGCAGAGTAATCGGTTTAACCGTGTTCGTTTAGCTGTTGTCGGTGATGCTGTTGATGTTCTCCAGGCTGTCCAGGTTTTTGCGCTGGTCCAGGTATTCCTGGTTCAGGCCATCCGGGTTGCCTTCGGATTGCACCACGGCGCGCTGGGACTGCACTTCGCGGAACTGGTCGGCGATGAACTCAGCCTGGTCCAGGTTCTCGCGAGCGGCCAGGTAGTCCACCGGGGAACGGCCACTGTCCTGGGCCTGAAAACCCTGCTCTACCGCTTGCTGGTAGGCGGCGTTGATGCTCTCGAAGCTATCCATGTTCTGGCGCTCGCTGAGATTCTGGGCCAGGGCCGGAGCGGCGACCAGGCTCAAGGCGGCGGCGACTGCGGATGCGATGAATACGTTTTTCATGGTCCTTACCTCACTCATTCGGGTGTTTCCAAATGCGTGGCGGGACCGCTCCTGTGGTTGGTCTCCCACGCTTGATGGGGACCATTATGTTGACTGGTTACGATATTGTCAACTTGTTACTTGTTAACCTTTCGCTATCACCGCGATAGTCCGGGGCTTGCCTGGCACCGACCCGGATCAGGGCGCCAGGCTGCGCAGGATCAACCCGGTAACCGCCGCCAGGTTACGCTCCAGCTCCTCCGGGTCGTTCAATTCCAACAGCACCGGGTGACCATAGACCGCCGCGGTCTTGCGAATCGCGATGGTCACTTCGTCCAGCGGCGTCTTGCGCTCGAACTCGCCGCTCTCACGGCCGTCGGCGACAATCCGACGGATCGACTGATAGATCACGTCATCGTGTACGCTCATGTGCTGCCATTGATTTTCAATCGCCACCACCACGATGTCGTGCATGCGGCGCTCCTTGAGGAACAGCTCCAAACCCTTTGCCAGCAGGCAATCGAGCAGATCCCGAAGGCGCTGGGTGGCGGTGTCGTCGCGTTCCGCGATCTCCTTGAGGGCGACGTCGATCTTGGCCAGGGTCATGGCGCATACTGCCTCGCCGATCGCTTGCTTGGACTTAAAGAAGCGATACAGGTAGGCGCTTGACACCCCGACCTCCTTGGCGATATCGGTGACCGAGGTTTTGCGGTAACCGTGGGCGCTGAACAATTCATTGGCGAGCTCAAGAATCTGGTCACGGCGCTCATGCTCCGCCGGGCCACGCTGCCCGGCCGTGTTGGTCTCGCTCATGTTGCTCTCCCGGTGCTCGTCGGCACCTTGTAAACGTTTTTTGGCGTCTTCCAGACGATATATTCAAGTAACGAATATAGTTATATGTAACTTTGGGTAAAGCATAACACAACTTCACCCGGTGAGCGGAAGGAGACAGGAGGGACGGATGAAAGAGGTTCATCGCGTTCTGACGGGAAGGGTTGTCGTTCCAGAGGAGGGGTGCGGGCGCTCCGCTTGTGGGAGCGAGCCATGCTCGCGAAAGGCCGGCTTTGCCGGCCGGCAAAGGTTGCCCCGCAGGATTCCAGAGACGCTGTTTGTGCTGCCGTTGGAAAGGTTTCTGGGATCCTGTCGGGCGCTTCGCGCCCTTTCGCGGGCGGGGCCCGCTCCTACCAGGCCCGCTCCCAGCCGGGTGCGATTTATTTGACGCGCGGGTCCATTTCGCCGGCTTCGTAACGCTGGTACATTTTTTCCAGGTTGATCGGCTTGATCTTATCCGCGTTGCCGGCGGTGCCGAAGGCTTCGTAGCGCGCAATACAGATATCACGCATGGCGGTGACGGTTTCCTTGAGAAACTTGCGCGGGTCGAACTCGGCCTTGTTGTGGGCCAGGAAACGGCGCACCGCACCGGTGGAGGCAAGACGCAGATCGGTGTCCACGTTGACCTTGCGCACGCCGTGCTTGATGCCTTCCTGAATCTCTTTCACCGGCACGCCGTAGGTTTCCGGGATTTCACCGCCGTACTCGTTGATGATCTCGAGCCATTCCTGAGGTACGGACGAAGAGCCGTGCATCACCAGGTGAGTGTCGGGGATGCGCGCGTGGATCGCCTTGATCTGCTCGATGGCGAGAATGTCGCCGGTGGGCGGACGGGTGAACTTGTAAGCGCCGTGGCTGGTGCCAATGGCGATGGCCAGGGCGTCCACCTTGGTGCGTTTGACGAAGTCCGCCGCTTCTTCCGGGTCGGTAAGCATCTGGTCGTGGGTCAGAGTGCCGGAGGCGCCGATGCCGTCTTCTTCACCGGCCTGGCCGGATTCCAGCGAGCCCAGGCAGCCCAGCTCGCCTTCCACGGACACGCCGCAGGCGTGCGCCATGTCCACGGTGCGGCGGGTCACGTCCACGTTGTACTCGTACTCGGTGGGGGTCTTGCCGTCCTCGCCCAGGGAGCCGTCCATCATCACCGAGGAGAAGCCCAGCTGGATTGAGCGCTGGCACACCGAGGGGCTGGTGCCGTGGTCCTGGTGCATCACCAGCGGGATGTGCGGAAACTCTTCCGTGGCGGCCAGGATCAGGTGACGCAGGAAGGGCGCGCCGGCGTATTTGCGGGCGCCGGCGCTGGCCTGCACGATCACCGGGGAATTGGTCTGGTCGGCGGCCTCCATGATGGCGCGCATCTGTTCCAGGTTGTTGACGTTGAACGCCGGCACGCCGTAGCCGTGTTCGGCGGCGTGGTCCAGCAATTGACGCATGCTGATCAGTGCCATGATGTCTTCCCTTTCGTCTTCGGAGCGAAATGTAGGTGGTGTGTTAATCCCGGGCGCGCTGCTCGAGCATCGCCACCGCCGGCAGGGTCTTGCCCTCGACAAATTCCAGGAAGGCGCCGCCACCGGTGGAAATATAGCTGATATCGTCGGCAATGCCGTATTTGTCCACGGCCGCCAGGGTATCGCCCCCGCCGGCGATGGAAAACGCCTCGCTGTCGGCGATCGCCTCGGCCAGTTCGCGGGTGCCCTCGCCGAACTGGTCGAACTCGAACACGCCCACCGGGCCGTTCCAGATAATGGTACGGGCTTCTTTCATCAGCGCCGCGAACACATGGGCGGTCTGCGGGCCGACGTCGAGAATCAGGTCGTCCTCGGCCACGTCCTCCACCTTCTTGGCGGTGGCTTCGGCGCTTTCCGCGAATTCCTTGGCTACCACCACATCCACCGGCAGCGGAATGTGGACCTTGTCGGCCAGCTTTTTGGCCGCCGGAATCAGGTCTTTTTCGCACAGCGACTTGCCCACCGGATGCCCGGCGGCGGCCAGGAAGGTGTTGGCGATGCCGCCGCCAACGATCAACTGGTCCACTTTATCAGCCAGGGCGTCCAGTACTTCCAGTTTGGTGGACACCTTGGAGCCGCCGACAATCGCCACCAGCGGCTTGGCCGGATCGAGCAAGGCCTTGCCGAGAGCATCCAATTCGTTGGCGAGCAACGGCCCGGCGCAGGCCACCGGCGCGAAGCGCGCCACGCCGTGGGTGGAGGCCTGGGCGCGATGGGCGGTGCCGAAAGCGTCCATCACATAGACGTCGCAGAGCGCCGCCATGCGCTTGGCGAGCGCCTCGTCGTCTTTTTTCTCGCCCTTGTTAAAGCGCACGTTCTCGCACAGCACCACCTGGCCGTCGTCCAGATCGACGCCGTCGAGCCACTCTTTCGCCAGCGGCACGTCCTGGCCAAGCAGACCGCCAAGATGCTCCGCCACCGGCTTGAGCGAATACTGTTCTTCGTACTCGCCCTCGGTGGGCCGACCCAGGTGCGAGAGCAACATGACACGGGCGCCGGCTTCCACGGCATAACGGATGGTCGGCAGCGACGCGCGGATGCGGGCGTCACTGGTGACTTTGCCGTCTTTCACCGGCACGTTGAGATCTTCGCGGATCAGCACCCGTTTACCCTTCAGGTCCAGGTCGGTCATGCGTTTGAAGTTCATGGTTCGTGTTACCTCAGTTCAAAACAAGCCAGACGTCGAACGCTCGACGCTTGACGCTTTTTCGGCTTAGCGTCCGGCGTCTGGCGTCCAGCGCCGGGCGCCATTCGCTAAGTACGCCACCCAATCCAGCAGACGGTTGGCGTAGCCCCATTCGTTGTCGTACCAGGCCACCACCTGCACCATTTCGCCCTGTACCCGCGTCTGCGTGGCGTCAACAATGGCGGATTCGGGACGGTGATTGAAATCCACGCTGACCAGCGGCTCATCGTTGTAACCGATCAGCCCCGGTTGTTGCTGGGACAGGGCACGCAGCCAGGGGTTCAGGTCCCGGGGCGCCGGCGTGCGGTCGAGCAGCAAGGTGAGCTCCACCATCGCCACATTCAGCGTCGGCACCCGGATCGAATGGCCGGTGATACGGCCCTCCAGGGCCGGCAATACGTTCTGCACCGCCTTGATGGCACTGCTGGTGGTGGGAATGATGTTCTGGGCGCCGGCGCGGCCACGGCGCGGGTCCCGGTGGACGTGATCCAGCAGCGTCTGGTCGGACGTATAGGCGTGGATCTCTTTCATCAACGCCTGACGGACACCAAATTCCCGATCCAGGGCCGCCAGCACCGGCGCAATGCAGTGCGTGGTGCAGGAGGCGGCGGACAGCACCCGGCTGTCGGGCTTCTCATCGCCGTGATTGACCCCGTACACGATGGTCTGGTCGGCATGATCGAACGGCACCGCTCCCAGAATCACCCGATCGGCACCGGCCGCGAGGTGGCGGGCCGCGTCATCGCGGGCCCGAAAAGCGCCGGAGCACTCCAGCACCAGATCCACGCCCATTTCCGCCCAGGGCAGCCGCTCCGGGTCCCTCTCGCTGAACAACCGGGGGGTCTGGTCGCCGATCCGCAAACAACCGTCCGCCAGCTCCGCGGGGGCGTCCAGCCGACCGTGGGTGGTGTCATAGCGGGTCAGGTAGAGCAGATCCTCGGCGCGCCCCAGGTCGTTGATCGCCACCAGGCTGACGGGCACGGCGGCGCCCGCCGCCTCGCGTTCCGCGAGCGCTCGAACAAAGGAACGGCCGATCCGGCCATAACCGTTGATGGCGATATTCATAGGATAGGCTCGACGCTGGAAACTTGACGCCGGACGCTAAGAACCACGCTTTTCAGCGTCAGGTATTCAGCGTCAAGCGTTCGGCGTTCCCTCAAAGCAAACTCTCCACCGCTTTCTGGACCGCGTCAGCGGTGATTCCGAAGTGTTTGTAGAGGTCTCCGGCGGGGGCCGAGGCACCGAAGCCGTTCATGCCGACCACCTTGCCGTCCAGACCGGTAAAGCGATACCAGTAATCGGTGATGCCTGCCTCCACGGCGACACGGGCGCGCACCGCCGACGGCAGCACCGCTTCCTGGTAGTCGGCGCTCTGTGACAGAAAAGCGTCGACGCTGGGCAGGGATACCACGCGCACGTTGTTGCCGGCGGCGCCCAGGGCTTCGGCGGCTTCCACCGCCAGCGCCACTTCCGAACCGGTGGCGATGATAATCGCATCGGGTTGGCCGTCGCCGGTCTGCAGCAGGGTGTAGCCGCCCTTGGCGACTTCGCCCAGCACCGTCTCGTTGCGGTCCATGCACGGCAAACCCTGGCGAGAGAGAATCAACGCGGTGGGGCCGTCGTCGCGCTGGAGCGCGTGCTTCCAGGCCACCGCCGATTCCACCGTGTCGCAGGGCCGCCAGGTGCTCAGGTTGGGCGTCATGCGCAGGTTGGCGATCTGCTCGATGGGCTGGTGGGTGGGGCCGTCTTCGCCCAGACCGATGGAATCATGGGTGTACACCAGAATGTTCGGCTGGTGCATGATCGCCGCCATGCGCACCGCGTTGCGGGCGTATTCCATGAAGGTCAGGAAGGTGCCGCCGTAGGGGCGCAGGCCACCATGCAGACAGATGCCGTTCATGGCGGCGGTCATGCCGAATTCGCGCACGCCGTAATGAATGTAGTTGCCGCTGGCGTCCTCGGCGCTGACCGCTCTGCAGCCTTTCCACAGCGTGTTATTGGAACCGGCCAGGTCGGCGGAGCCACCGGCCAGTTCCGGCAGCCCCGGGCCGAAGGCGTCCAGGGTATTCTGGCTGGCCTTACGGCTGGCCACTTTTTCCTTGGTTTGCTGGCACTCGGCGATAAAGGCGTCGGCGCGCTGTTCGAAGTCCGCCGGCAGCTCGCCGGCCATGCGGCGCTGGAACTCGCTGGCCAGCTCCGGGTACTCGGCGCGGTAAGCGTCGAAGCGCTTTTGCCAATCGGCTTCTTTCTGCGCGCCGGCCTGATGAGCATCCCAGGCGTTACGAATGTCGTCGGGGATCTCGAAAGGACCGTGCTTCCAACCCAGTGCTTCACGGGTCAGGGCCACTTCGTCCTCGCCCAGGGCGGCGCCGTGGGAATCTTCCTTGCCCTGCTTGTTGGGGCTGCCGAAACCGATCACGGTCTTGCAGCAAATCAAGGTGGGCTGCTCGCGGTTCTTCACCGCGTTTTCCACCGCCAGCTTGATTTCCGCCGGGCTGTGGCCATCCACATTGGGGATCACATGCCAACCGTAGGCGCGGAAGCGCTCCACGGTGTCGTCGGTGAACCAGCCTTCCACCTCGCCGTCGATGGAGATGCCGTTGTCGTCATAGAAGGCCACCAGCTTGCCCAGCCCCAGGGTACCGGCCAGCGACGCCGCTTCGTGGGAGACGCCTTCCATCATGCAGCCGTCACCCATGAAGCAGTAGGTGTTGTGGTCGACGATGCCGTGCCCGTCGCGGTTGAACTGAGCCGCCAGCATCTTCTCCGCCAACGCCATGCCCACGGCATTAGCGAAGCCCTGGCCGAGCGGGCCGGTGGTGGTCTCGATGCCGGGCGCGTCGCCGAATTCCGGGTGGCCGGCGGTGGGGCTGCCGAGCTGACGGAAGTTCTTGATGTCGTCCAGGCTGACGCCGTAACCGGTCAGGTGCAGCAGGCTGTACAGCAACATGGAGCCGTGACCGTTGGACAGCACGAAGCGGTCCCGATCCGCCCAGTGCGGATTGGCCGGATTGTGCTTGAGGAAACCACGCCACAGCACTTCGGCGATGTCCGCCATACCCATGGGCGCGCCCGGGTGACCAGAGTTAGCTTTCTGTACCGCATCCATGCTCAGGGCACGGATAGCATTGGCGAGATCACGGGCAGCGGGGGCTGACGACATGCACGGCTCCTGAACGAATTTTGACCAGAGGTGTGAAAAGGGGCGCTATTGTCGCCCAAGCCCGGGATGGGGGCAAACTCTGGAACCTATATCAATAAACTTTGATGCAGTCTCAAAGGTTCGCTACACTCGCGCCATGTCTTTGCACCCGGCCCCACAGGAACAGACGCTGGATATCCTGGCCGCCTTTCTTAAGGCAGCCGGTGATCCGCTGCGCCTGGAAGTGCTGCAGGTGCTGGGCCAGAACAGTTTCGGCGTGCTTGAGCTATGCGAAATCATGGCGATCAAACAGTCGGGCATGAGCCACCATTTAAAGGTGTTGTCCCAGGGAGGCCTGGTGGAGCGGCGCCGGGAAGGCAACTCGATCTTCTACCGGCGCCGACTGCCGCCGGCGGACACCGCCACCGGCCCGCTGCAAAGCGCCCTGTTCGAGCGGCTCGACGCCACCGCGCCGGACCCGGTGACCCGCCAGCGGCTGGCCGGGGTGCAGGCCCAGCGGGCGGCGCGGAGCCGGGCGTTTTTCGCCCGCCACGCGGACGACCTGGCCCGCCACCAGGATATGATCGCGGAGCACGACCAGTACGCCGAACAAGCCTGCGAGTTGTTGGACAGAGCCGCCCAAAACCGCTCGGCGGACGGCAAAAGCGGCTCGCCGGCTCGCCTGGCGCTGGAGATCGGCCCCGGTGACGGCCGTTTTCTGGCGCCGCTGGCGAAACGCTTTGACCGCGTGCTGGCGTTGGATAACGCCGAGGGCATGCTGGCGCGTGCCCACGAACGGGTCACCGCGCAAAAGCTGGGCAATGTGGAGCTGGTGCTGGGCGAATGGCCGGAACACGGTGACCTTTTACCTCAAGTCGACGCGGTGGTGATCAATATGGTGCTCCACCATCTGCCGGCGCCGGCCGCTGCCCTGGAGGCCGCGGCCCGGCAATTGAACGAAGGCGGCGCCTTGGTGATCACCGACCTGTGCCGCCACAATCAGCGCTGGGCGGTGGATGCCTGCGGGGATTTCTGGCTCGGCTTCGAGGAAGCCGATCTGGTGAGCTGGGCCGGGCGTGCCGGCCTGGTACTGCGCGAGAGTCTGTTTCTCGCCATGCGTAACGGTTTTCAGGTGCAGGTGCGCAGCTTTCAGCGCGTCACCGTGCATCCATCAAAAAGGGAGCAATCCGGTAATGAGTGAATACAGCATCTTTACCTCCGAGTCGGTCTCCGAAGGCCATCCGGATAAAATGGCCGACCAGATATCGGACGCGGTCCTCGACGCCATCATCGCCGACGACCCTCATGCCCGCGTGGCGGTGGAGACGATGGTGAAGACCGGCATGGCGATCGTCGCCGGCGAGGTCCGCACCAGCACCTACGTGGAACTGGAAGACATCGTCCGTCAGGTGATTCTGGATATCGGTTATGACAGCTCCGACGTGGGCTTCGACGGCGCCACCTGCGCGGTCCTCAACGGCATCGGCAAGCAGTCCGCGGACATCGCCGTGGGCGTGGACGAGGCGGAAGACAAGGAACAGGGCGCTGGCGACCAGGGCCTGATGTTCGGCTACGCCACCAACGAAACCGACACCCTGATGCCGGCGCCGATCTATTTCTCTCACCGCCTGGTGGAACGTCAGGCGGAACTGCGCAAGAACGGCACCCTGAACTGGTTGCGCCCGGACGCCAAAAGCCAGGTCACCCTGCGCTACGAAGACGGCAAACCGGTGGCCGTGGACGCGGTGGTGCTGTCCACCCAGCACAGCCCGGACATTACCCAGGCCGCGCTGCGCGAAGCGGTGATGGAAGAGATCGTCAAGCCGGTGCTGCCCGCTGAATGGCTGCACAGTGGCACCCAATACCACATCAACCCCACCGGCCAGTTCATTATCGGCGGCCCGATGGGCGACTGCGGCCTGACCGGGCGCAAAATCATCGTCGACACCTACGGCGGCATGGCCCGCCACGGCGGCGGCGCGTTTTCCGGCAAGGACCCGTCCAAAGTGGACCGCTCCGCCGCCTACGCCGGCCGCTACGTGGCCAAGAACATCGTCGCCGCCGGCTTGGCGGAGAAATGCGAAATCCAGGTCAGCTACGCGATCGGCGTGGCCGAACCCACGTCGATCTCCATCGACACCTTCGGCACCGGCAAGATCAGCGACCAGCGGATTGTTGCTCTGGTGCGCGAGCACTTCGACCTGCGTCCGCGCGGCATCATCGAAATGCTCGACCTGCGCCGGCCGATCTATCGCCCCACCGCCAGCTACGGCCACTTCGGCCGCGAAGGTTTCAGTTGGGAAAACACCGACAAAGCGGACGCTCTGAAAGCGGCCCTTTAAACGAATCTGGAGAAGCCCATGAACGCAAAAGCGGAAACGCCGCAGGACTACAAAGTCGCCGACATTGCCCTGGCCAAATACGGGCGCGCGGAAATTGATATCGCGGAAACCGAAATGCCGGCGCTGATGGCGATCCGGGAGAAGTACCGCGCCGAGCAGCCACTGCAGGGCGCGCGCATCATCGGCTGTATCCACATGACGATTCAGACCGCGGTGCTGATCGAAACGCTCAAGGCGCTGGGCGCGGAAGTGCGCTGGTCCTCATGCAACATTTTCTCGACGCAGGATCACGCCGCCGCCGCCATGGCCACCGCCGGGGTCCCGGTATTCGCCTGGAAAGGCGAAACCGAGGAAGAGTACATGTGGTGCATTGAGCAGACTTGCCGCGACGGCGACGGCAACCTGTGGGACGCCAACATGATTCTGGATGACGGCGGCGATCTGACCGGCTACATCCACGAAACCTATCCGGAAATGTTGGAAAAAATTCACGGCGTTACCGAGGAAACCACCACCGGGGTACACCGCCTCTACGAAATGCTCAAGCAGGGCACACTGAAGGTGCCGGCGGTGAACGTGAACGACTCGGTGACCAAGAGCAAGAACGACAACAAGTACGGCTGTCGTCACTCGCTCAACGACGCGATTAAACGCGGCACCGACCACCTGCTTTCCGGCAAGAAAGCGCTGGTGATCGGTTATGGCGACGTCGGCAAGGGCTCCGCTCAGTCCCTGCGCCAGGAAGGCATGATCGTCAAAGTCACCGAGGTCGATCCGATTTGCGCGATGCAGGCCTGCATGGACGGTTTCGAGGTGGTCAGCCAGTACAAAAACGGGGTGAACGACGGCAGCGAGGCGTCCATCAACCACGAACTGCTGGGCAACACCGACCTGCTGGTCACCACTACCGGCAACTTCAACGTCTGCGACGCCAACATGCTCAAGGCGATCAAAAAAGGCGCGGTGGTCTGCAACATCGGCCACTTCGATAACGAAGTGGACACCGCCTTCATGCGCAAGACCTGGGAGTGGGAAGAAGTGAAGCCCCAGGTGCACAAGGTATGGCGCGATAAGAAAAACGCCGATTTCCTGTTGCTGCTGTCCGAAGGCCGCCTGGTGAACCTGGGCAACGCCACCGGTCATCCCAGCCGCATCATGGACGGTTCCTTCGCCAACCAGGTACTGGCGCAAATGTACCTGTTCGATCAGGGCTACGCCGGGCATTCGGACACGGTGAAGGAAAAAATGCTCAAGGTGGAAGTACTGCCCAAGCATCTGGACGAAGAAGTGGCCCGCTACATGGTGCAGGGCTTCGGCGGCGTGGTCACCAAGCTCACCGACAAGCAGGCCGGCTACATCGGCGTGGACGTCAACGGCCCCTTCAAACCGGACCACTACAAGTACTGACTTTGTGGGAGCGGGCCCTGCCCGCTCCCACAACATTTCAACCAGGCATTTGAATCATGTCCAAACGCATCAGTTTTGAATTTTTTCCGCCCAAGACCGAGAAGGGCCGGGAAAAACTATTGGCCACCCAGGAAAAATTGCTGGCCAAAAAGCCGGAATTTTTCTCCTGCACCTTCGGTGCCGGTGGCTCCACCCGGGACAACACCCGGCAGATGATCGAATTGCTGCGCGAGCAGCATGCCGACACCGCGCCGCATCTGAGCTGCATCGGCCAGAGCCGTGATGAAATCATGGAGTTGGTGAACGGCTATAAAGAAAGCGGCGTGCGCCGTATCGTCGCCCTGCGCGGCGATCTGCCGTCCGGCATGGGCTACGCGCAAAGCGAAGTGAAGTACGCCGACGATCTGGTGGCGCTGATTCGCGAGGAAACCGGTGATCATTTCCATCTGGAAGTGGCCGCCTATCCGGAAAACCACCCGCAATCGCGCAGCTTCGACGACGACATCGCCCATTTTCAGCGCAAAATCCACGCCGGCGCCGACAGCGGCATCACCCAGTATTTCTACAATGCCGATGCCTACGGCTATTACATGGACGAACTGCGCCGCCGTGGCTGCGACGCGCCGGTCTATCCGGGCGTAATGCCGATTCTTAACGTGGCGAATCTGTTCCGTTTTTCCGATAACTGCGGTGCCGATATTCCGCGCTGGCTGCGCAGTCGCCTGGACGACATGCGTGATGACGACGACGCGGTGAAGGCATTCGGCGAAGAAGTCGTGACACGTTTGTGTGAACGCCTCCTGGCCATGGGCGCGCCGGGCCTGCATTTTTATACCATGAACCAATCCGGCCCGATCTTGCGGGTGCTGGATAATTTGGGGCTCTAAGTCGTTGGCCTGAAGAGAGTGTTGCAGGTCACACTTTTTACGCTAAACTGCGTTTAAAGGTAGGGGGCCAATAATTATGAGAATCGGCTTGGTAGTGGATTCAGGCTGCGATCTTCCCAAATCCTTTATCGACGAGCACGGCATTCTGATTCTCCCGGTCTCTATCCGGCTGGGGGATCAAATCATTGTCGATAATCGGGATCCGGAACGCACCCGGCAATTTTATGCCACGGAAGCGTCGGAGACCGCCCATGGCGCGGAATCCATTCCGTTCACCATGGAGCAGATCAAGGCACTGTTTCTGGATAAGGTCGTGGTGGATTTCGACTACGCTTTGGTGCAGACGGTGCCGAAAAGCCGTAGCCCTATCTTTACCAACGCTACCGAGGCGTCCCACGCGATTCTGCGTGAGTACAAGCCGATCCGTAAAAAAGCCGGCGTGGAAGGACCTTTCGCGCTGCGTGTCACCGACAGTCAGACACTGTTCGCCGGCCAGGGCGCCCTGGCGGCGGAGACCATGCGTCTGATTCGCTCCGGCATGAAGATCACCGAAATCCGGCAAAGCGTGGAAGTGCTGGCGTCCAAAGCCACCGGCTATGCGGTGGTCCCGGACATTTACTATCTGCATAAGCGCGCCAAAAAACGCGGCGACAAAAGCGTGAGCTGGGCCGGCGCCATCCTCGGTAACGCTCTGGATATCAAACCGGTGCTCTGCGCCCGCCAGGACGAAACCTTCCCGGTGGCCAAAATGCGCGGCTTCGATGCCGGCGTGGAAGCCATGTTCCGGCACGGGGCGCGCTGCATTGAACGAGGCCTGATGGCCCCGGTGGTATGCGTGAGCTACGCCGGCGACGAAAGCCGTATCCGCCAGATGCCGGGCTTCGACCGGCTCGCCAGCGCCGCCAAGGAACACAACGTGGATGTTCTGATCAGCAGCATGGGCCTGACCGGCGCGGTCAACATCGGCCCCGGCGCCCTGAGCATTGGCATGATCCTGGACGACCCCGCCTTCACCGCCGACTGAACCGGTTACCGCAACAAGGCTTGTAAGAGCGGCCTGTGGGAGCGGGCCTTGTGGGAGCGGGCCCCGCCCGCGAAAGGGAGCGAAGCTCCCGGCAGGATGCCAGAGACCTTTCCTAAAGGCAGTACCATCAGCGTCTCTGGAATCCTGCCGGCCGGCAAAGCCGGCCTTTCGCTTGCAAGGCAAGTTCCCACAGGCCCGCTCCCACAAGCCCACAAGACCTGCCGCCCTCACCCGCCGTTGATTGGTTCGTGTTTAGCGTAGCGGTTCTTATTATCCGCGGAGCCCTCCATGAGAATCACCCTGCTGTTTTTATGCGCCCTGGCCCTCACCGGCTGCGTGCGCCATCTGGGCGCGCCGGAAGGCGAGCCGCCCGCGCTACCCGATTATGACATCACGGTTATTGAAGACCGCGCTTACTCCCCTGATGACTGGCCGCAAACCCTGCACGCGGACATCTACCGGCCCACGCCACCGGGCCGTTACCCGGCGGTGCTGGTGGTGCACGGAGGCGGCTGGGAGCGACGCTCCCCGGAAGACATGGAGACACAGGCCCGAAAGCTGGCGGAGCTGGGTTTCGTGGCGGTGAACATTGAATACCGCTTCGCGCCGGAATACACCTTCCCGGCGCAGCTTCACGATCTGCAAATCGCAATGCGCTGGCTGCACGTGCACGCCGATGACTACGCCATAGACCGGTCGCGAGTCGGCGCTTGGGGCTATTCGTCCGGCGCCCACCTGGTCACACTGCTGGCCACCGTGGCCGCTGATACCGGCAGCCCGCTGAACCAACCCTACGGCGGCCCGGTCACCCGTCCCCGGGCGGTGGTGGCCGGTGGCACGCCCACGGATTTGCGCAAGTTCGAGGGCGGCACGCTGGTGCCGCAATTCCTGGGCGGCGGCCAGGACCAGAAAGCCTCGGTCTACGCCGCCGCCTCGCCGGTTACTCACATCACCGGCAATACCCCGCCGCACTTTCTTTACCACGGCACCCTGGATTCCGTGGTGCCGGTGGATCACGCGGAGGATTACCGAACCGCGCTCAACGCCAACGGCGTCGATAACGAACTGTTCCTGCTCAAAGGCAAGGGCCACGTAACCACGTTCCTGTTCGGCGGCGCCGCCGAGGACGCCGGCGCCGCCTTTCTAGCACGCAAGCTGGCGCCCACACGTTAAAAAAGTTCATCGTGCCTTAGCGGGGAAGTCGGCGCTCTCCTCTCTATCGCCCCCGCTGTGCGGGACCCTCCACGGAGCGCCGTTTGTGCGAGCGGGCCGGCTAATCCCAGTCCGGAGCAAAGTCCGGGTTCGCAATCCGTTCGTCGCGGTTCAACGATTCAATCGCGTCCACATCCGATGGCTCCAGCTTGATGTCGAGGGCTTCCCGGTTGGCCTTCAGGTGCGCTTCCTTGGTGGACGACGGGATTACCACGATATCTTTCTGATGCAGCCAGGCGAGCACCACCTGGGCGGCGGAGGCCTGGTACTTGTCACCGAGCTTCTTCAGCGTCTCGTCCTCAAGCACCTTACCTACCGCCAGAGGCATGTAGGCGGTGGCGGTCAGACCGGCGCTCTGAATCGCGTCCACTACCTTGAGGTTGGTCAAGAAGGGGTGCACTTCCACCTGGTTGGTGACCAGCTCTTCCCCGCCCGGCACGCTCAATGCTTTTTCCAACTGCGCCACGGTGAAATTGGAAACACCCACGTTCTTGGCCAGTCCTTGGCGCTTGGCCTCGGCCAACGCGCCGATGTATTCGTCCATGGGCACATCGTCGTTGGGGCTCGGCCAGTGAATCAGGGCCAGGTCCACGGCATCAACGCGCAAACGGTTCACGCTTTCCTGCAAACTTTGTAAAAGGTCATCGTGCTGCAGACGGTCATGCCAGATTTTGGTGGTCAGGAACACGTCTTCACGGGGAACGTCGTGGGCATCCAAAGCGGCGCCCACGGTTTCCTCGTTGTCGTACATCTGGGCGGTGTCGATGTGCCGGTAACCCAGGTCCAGTGCCTTGTGAACGCTGCCCATGAGCGGCTCGCCCTTGAGCCGGAAGGTGCCCAGGCCCAGGGCCGGGATGGTCGCCTTAGCCATGTTCTCTCCTTGCGGTAGTGGCTTCTCTAACGACCTACCTGATGACGATGGGCGCGGCTTTCAAGCGGGCCCGCTAATACCCGCCGCCGCATCCACCACCATGCCTTCCACCAGAAAATCGACGAACTGACGGACCTTGGGGGATAAATGCCGGTGTCGTGGGTACACCACCCACACCGCGGTGTGGGTGCAGGCATGGGCATCGAGCACGGATACCAGCTCTCCGCTGTCCAGGCCCGCCCGGACGTAGTAATCCGGTAATTGCGCCAATCCCAGACCCTTGTGCACCGCATCCAGCAGCGCCAGACCGGAGTTGGCCCGCCAGTTGCCCGCCACCCGCCAGCTACGGTGCTGCCCTTCCAGGTCGAAGGTCCAGTGCTCGGCGGAGCCCAGCAGGCAATTATGCCCCGCCAGCTCGCCCAGGGTGTGCGGGCGCGGATGACGCTCGAAGTAGTCCGCCGACGCCACCACGTACTCGCGGCGCGGGCAGAGTTTACGCGCGATCAGCGACGAGTCGGGCAGGGCACCGGTGCGCACCGCCACGTCAAAGCCCTCGTCGATGATGTCCACCGGCCGGTTGGTGAAGTCCATTCGCACGGATAATTGCGGGTGCTCCGCCAGGAAATCATTCACCAGCGGCGCGATGAACTTCTCACCGAAGGTGGTGGCGCAGGTGAGTTTGAGCACGCCGGTGGGTCGACGCTGGTGATCGCTGATCGCCGTGAGCGCCTCCTGGAAGCCATCGAACAATTGCGCGCAATGCTCGAAATACACCGCGCCGGCGTCGGTGAGCCGCAGTCGGCGTGTGGTGCGGTAGAGCAACTGGGTGCCAAGCTGGGTCTCCAGGCGCGCCACCAGGCGACTCACGTGGGAGCTGGACACGCCCAGCCGCCGGGCTGCACCGGCGAACGATTCGTGCCTCACCACTTCGACAAAGGCTTCTATGCGGTCCCAATGCTGCATTGTTGCTCCTGAGCAATAATCAATTGCGGAATAATGCCTTAAGGGGGCGTCGCGGCACCAGTACACTGGCGTCCAGCGTCCCACTTTTCCAAGGAGCACCCCCATGAAATCAAGAGCCGCCGTAGCCTGGGAAGCGGGCAAACCCCTGGTTATCGAAGAAATCGACGTGGCCGGCCCGAAAGCCGGTGAAGTACTGGTGCAGATTGTCGCCACCGGCGTCTGCCACACCGACGCCTACACCCTGTCCGGCAAAGACCCGGAAGGCCTGTTTCCATCCGTGTTCGGTCACGAAGGCGCCGGCATCGTCCAGGAAGTAGGTGAAGGCGTCACCAGCGTGAAGCCCGGCGACCACGTGATTCCGTTGTACACCGCCGAGTGCGGTAAATGTAAGTTCTGCCTGTCCGGCAAAACCAACCTGTGCTCCGCGGTGCGCGCCACCCAGGGCCAGGGCCTGATGCCCGACGGCACCCGCCGTTTTTCCCTGAACGGCACCGAGCTGAACCACTACAGGGGCACCAGCACCTTCTCCGAGTACACCGTGGTGCCGGAGGTGTCCCTGGCCAAGGTCAGCAAAGAAGCGCCGCTGGATAAAATCTGTCTGCTCGGCTGCGGCGTGACCACCGGCATCGGCGCGGTACTGAATACCGCCAAAGTCGAGCCCGGGTCCACGGTGGCGGTGTTCGGTCTCGGTGGCATCGGCCTGTCGGTAATCCAGGGCGCGGTGATGGCGAAAGCGGAACGGATCATCGCCATCGACGTGAACAACGACAAAAAAGAAATCGCCCGCCAGTTCGGTGCCACCGATTTCATCAACCCCAGGGATTACAGCAACAGCATCCAGGAAGTGATCGTCGAACTCACCGACGGCGGTGTCGATTACTCCTTCGAGTGCATTGGCAACGTCAACGTGATGCGCTCGGCGCTGGAGTGCTGCCACAAGGGCTGGGGCGAATCGATCGTGATCGGCGTGGCCGGCGCCGGCGAGGAAATCAGCACCCGTCCGTTCCAACTGGTCACCGGCCGGGTCTGGAAAGGCTCCGCCTTCGGCGGCGTGAAAGGCCGCACCGAGCTGCCCGGCTATGTGGACCGCTACATGAAGGGCGAGATCAAGATCGACGAATTCGTCACCCACACCATGCCACTGGATGATATCAACAAGGCGTTCGATCTGATGCACGAAGGCAAAAGCATCCGCTCAGTGATTCTTTACTAAGGCGCGGGCACGCAAGCGTGATGCGTGCCGCGCGCAAGCGTTTTTCGGAGAAAAAACCATGCCCAATGAACTGGAACTGGTGTCCGCCAATAAGTCCTGCGGCGGCTGGCTGAAGCGTTACAAGCACCACAGCAAGGTGCTGCAGTGCGAAATGATCTTCGCCATTTATTTGCCGCCGGCGGCGGAAGAGAAAGATGTGCCGCTGTTATGGTGGTTGTCGGGCCTGACCTGCACCGATGAGAACTTCATGCAGAAAGCCGGCGCCCACCGGGTGGCTTCCGAATTGGGTCTGGCGCTGCTGTGCCCGGACACCAGCCCGCGCGGCACCGACCTGCTCGGCGAACACGACAGCTACGATTTCGGCTCCGGCGCGGGCTTTTACGTTAACGCCACCCAGGCGCCCTGGAACCGGCATTACCGCATGTACGATTACGTCACCGAGGAGCTGCCGGCACTGGTCGCTCAGCATTTTCCGCTTAACGGCCAGCAAGCCATCAGCGGCCATTCCATGGGCGGCCACGGAGCCCTGATCTGCGCCCTGAAAAACCCGCGGCGCTACGCTTCGGTGTCCGCCTTCGCCCCCATTGCCAATCCCACGCAATGCCCCTGGGGCGAAAAAGCCCTGAGCGGTTATCTCGGTGAAGACCGTGAAGCCTGGAAGGACTGGGACGCCTGTGAACTGATCGCCGCCGGCGCCAAAGTGGCGGAGATCAAAGTGGACCAGGGGGAAGCGGATAATTTTTATCAGGACGGCCAGTTACGGCCGCAGGCCCTGGAAAGCGCCTGTAAGGACGCCGGCATTGCCCTGGAGCTGCGTATGCAGCCCGGCTACGACCATTCCTACTTTTTCATCGCCAGCTTCATCGACGACCACCTCCGCTACCACGCGCATCATCTGCGCAGCGGCTGAACTGTGGGAGGGGCTTGTGGGAGCTTGCCTTGCAAGCGAAAGGCCGGCATTGCCGGCCGGCAGGATCCCAGAGACGCTGTTTGTGCTGCCGTTAGAACGGTCTCTGGGATCCTGCCGGGAGCTTCGCTCCCTTTCGCGGGCTGGGCCCGCTCGCACAGGTGGCCCATCCCCCTTGGCGAGACTTCCTAGTCCACCGATAGCGCGTCGAGCAGCAACAGGCTGTTGGCTTTCACCGCGGTGGTGATCGCCAGGCGCGGGTTGATGATCTCGAACTTGGGGTTGTGGTTCATCGGCGGCAGCTCGCCGGTGGCCATATAGTTTTTCATCACGTCCGGGGCACCGCCGCCCACTTCCATGAACAGGGTTTGGGTGTCCTCGATGCCGGCTACCAGCATGGGGAAATCCTCGGACCCCATCACCGGCGGAAAGCCGGGCATCAGCACTTCTTTGCCGAGGCCGGCGGCCAGGGTTTTCTGGGCCTGCTTGGCCAGCGCCTCATCGTTGTAGACCGGCTCGGAATACCCCTTGATGGTGTACTCGGGCATGCGGTCGTCGGCAACGCCGGCGGCCCGGGCGATGCCGTTGGTTTCCCGTTTAATCGCATCGAGCATCTGTTCGCGCACCGGCTTTTCGTACCAGCGCAGGTTGAGCTTGAGGGTGCCGCTTTCGGGAATCACGTTGTTGGCTTCACCGATCTGGCTGGCGCCCACGGTAAGCACCGCGGGTTTTTGCGGGTCCACGTTGCGGCTGACGATGGTCTGGTAGGCCATCACCGAGCGCGCGCCCATTACCACCGGGTCGATGGTGTTATGCGGCGCGGAGCCGTGGCCGCCGATGCCGTGCAGGGTAACGTCGAGCTGGTCACTGCCGGCCATGCGCCGGCCGGCGCGCACCGCCACGGTGCCGGCGGGCCACACCGGGAACACATGGGCGCTGATCAGCAGTTGCGGCTTGGGAACGCGGTCATAGAGGCCGTCGTCGACCATCGCCTGAGCGCCCTGGATCAGCTCTTCCGCGGGCTGGGCCACCAGCACCAGGGTGCCGGACCAGGCCTCACGGGTTTCACGCATCACTTCGGCAATACCCAGCAGCCAACTGACGTGGGCGTCGTGCCCGCAGGCGTGGGTCACATGGGTTTGGCTGCCGTCGTCCAGGGTTACCCGCTTCTGGCTGGCATAGTCCAGCCCGGTGTCTTCTTTCACCGGCAGGCCGTCCATGTCACTGCGGAACATCACCACCGGGCCGTCGCCGTTTTTCAGCACCGCCGCCACGCCGGTGCGGCCAATGCCGGTGTGCACCTGGTAGCCGAGTTTCTTAAGGCGCTTGCTCACCAGTTTGGCGGTTTCGGTTTCGTGGAAGCCCAACTCCGGATTGGCGTGCAAGTGCTTAAAGGTGTTCACCAGCCGGTCGGCCTGGGCTTCTGCCAGTTCGGTGACGCGTTGGGTGGTGTCGGCCAGGGCAGGGGTAGTCGCGGCGGTTAGTGCCAGGACCGCTGCAAGGGCGGCTCGATGTAGGTTTTTTAGCATTTTGGGGCTCTCCCGATGGATCGTTGTTGTTTGTTAGAGCGGCCTTTTGGCCAGGTCTCTGGTATCCCGCCGGCCGGCTTTGCCGGCCTTTCGCGGGCGGGGCCCGCTCCCACAAGCCCGCTCGCACAGGCCGCCCAGACAGGGCTACCGAGTGCCCGCAAGGGCTCTTCGGTAGCCGAGCCAGGCCATGGCGCCGGCGAGGGCGTTGCCGAGGGCGGCGCCGATCGCCAGGCCGGTGAGGCCGCCCAGCCAGGCGCCCAGGGACAGCAGCGGCAGGTAGCAGGCGAACAGGCGCAGGAAGGAAATGGTCATGGCGCGCACCGGCCAGCCCAGGGCGTTACTGGCCGACACCACCAGCATACACACGCCCAGCAGGCCGTAGCTGGGCGGCAGAAAGCGGATCAGCGTGGTCAGGTGCTCACGGACCGCGCCGGCCTCCACCAGCAGTGCCGCCAGCGGGCCGGCCAGTACCGCCATTACCAATCCCAAGGCCAACTGCCAGAACACCACCAAACGTGCCGCCGTGGCCATCAGGCGTTCCACTTCCTGCCATCGGCCACCGCCGTAACAGCGTCCTAACCAGGGCGGCAGGGCCATGGTCATGCCCAGCACCAGAACGATGGAAAAACTCTCCAGGCGGCTGGTCAGGCCCCAGGCGGCCACCGCGGATTCGCCCAGCCGCGCCACCAGACCGGTGGCGAGCATGGCGGCCAGCGGCGGCATCAATTGGCTGATCATGGCCGGCCCGGCGATGGCGGCGAACGGGCCGGCGGATTCGCGCACTTCGCGGAGCACGTCGTCACGCTCCAGCCAGCCGCGCCCACGCAGGGCAAGGGCGGTGATCAGGCCACCACTGGAAAAGGCCGCCAGCGATGCCCAGGCGGCGCCTTCCAACCCCAGTGCCGGAACCGGCCCCAGGCCAAAAATCAAAATCGGGTCGAGCGTCAGGTTCACCAGGCTGGTAACCACCATCATGGTGCCGGGAAACCGGGTGTTACCGTGGGCGCGGAACAGGCTGTAGCCGAAATACGCCATGGCCCCCACCCAGGAGGCGCACACCTGCACCGCCCAGAACGGCCGGATCAATTGGCGAATTTTTTCACTGGCACCGAGCAAGGCGAACGCCGGCTCCTGGATCGCCCAAAGCAAGAACAACAGTACCGCCATCACCGCGCCGCCGCCGGTGAGCACCAGCACCCCGAGGCGCCCGGCGCGCTCTTCGTGGCCGGCGCCGATGGCGCGGGAAATCAGCGCGGCGATGGCAATGCCCATGCCGACCTGAATGCCGATGGTGAGGAACACCAGCGGGAAGGTGAACGACTGAGCCGCCAGCGGCTCGGTGCCCAGACGTGCCACGAAGACGCTGTCGACCAGATTGAAGCCCAGCAGAGACAGGACCCCGAGGGTCATCGGCCAGGTTTGTTGCCATATTCGGCGGGTCAGCGCGGGTTGCTCGCTCATGGTTAGTCCGCCGTCTCCTGCACGTCACCAGGGGTACGTCCCTTGGCCCGTTCGTAGGCAACGATGGCGGCGCCGATGCTGCCGAGCAGCATGCCCGTGGAGCCGATGATAAAAAGCCACACGCCGGCCGGTTTCCAGGCTTCCCACAAAAAGAACACACTGCCCACCACAAAAGTGCTGTTGCCGAGCAACCCCATCGCCAGATGAAACCACTGATATTGGTGCACGAACGCACGGGTGAGCGCCCAGGTGGAATGGGCACGCTGTGAGCGCTGCTGGAAAGACTGCACTTTACTCATGCTGGTTTCCTCACTGCCAAGGGACGGCGGGCTGGGAGCCTAACACAGTGGCGTTACCGCGATGCTTCGGCCGCTCACAGTGGCCGCAGCCGCTCCGCCAGGGCGCCACCGCCATCGCGGCTGCGTTCCGCCAGCTCCAGGAACTCATCGCCCAGGCGCCGACTTTCGTCGACCGCGCGGTGCCAGTAACGCTCGCGACCGGAATCGTCACCGGCATAGGTTTTAAAGTCGGTACGGTCCGGCAGCTTGCCGTGGGGCAGGTGGGCCAGATAATCGGATGACGGCGCCACCAGCAAGGTCCGCGATAACCGTCCGGCGTTGCCGTTGCGCCAACGCAAGGGTTTGTCGAACCAGCCCGGAATCACCCGATTGGTGAAGTGCGGATACAGCACCAGGTCATCGGTGCGGTAGGGCAAATCCAGGTGATAATCGAGCAGGCCACCGTCGCGATAGACGCCGGCCGGGCCGCCGGGCAGGTCGCGCACCCCTTCCAGCACCATGGGGATGGCGGCACTGGCGAGCAACGCCGCGCGCAGGTTATCGCCGGTCAGGCCGATATGATGGGTGGCGAAATCATTGAGGTCCGACAGTGGCAACGGCGCGTCGCCGGGATAGACCAGACCGCGTTCCATAAATGCGCCCAGCGCCCGGCGGCTGAGCAGGTTGCCGCCGATCACCCCGGCCAGGCCCAGACCCAACCCCAGACGGCCTTCGCCGCTGATCCACCGGCGGCTGCGGATCACCACCACCACCAGCCGGTAGTCACCGCTTTGCAGGACAGTGCGGTCGCTGTCACCGAGCAGTTCGTCAAGCATCAGGGCGCAGCGGCGCGTCACTTCACGGGCAGTGATGCCCTTGGGGAAACGTTGGGCGCTGTACAGTTCCGCCAATCGCCGCAGACGGGCGGCGGCGTCCTCACCGTTGGCGGCGCCGGCCACGGCGGCGAACCGCCAGCTACCGATGGAAGCGCCGATCAGTGTGCGCGGGCGCGGCGCGGACGGCAGAAAGGCGCCGAACACCGCCTGGTCCAGGCCACTGATGCCCAAGGCCTTGGGGCCGCCGGCGGCGCCGGGTACCACACTGATATGTTCGGCGCGCAGGCCCTGTTCCAGCAGATGCTCCCGGGCCTGGGCCCCGGCGCGCAGGACCAGGGCCGGTTCGCGGGTATGAATGGCAGGCAAGACAATCCCCCGGTGTTCGTGACCGGGGGAATGCTAACCGCTCCGGCGGGAAACACAAACCGGGCGGGAGCGAAGCGCCTTCAGGTGCGCTCGTGGGCGTGGCAGTAGATCACCAGTTCGCCGTCGGCGGCGTCGATGCTAGTGGGCACATTCAAGGGATCGTTGACCGCCAAAATCACGTCGTAGGCACGGCCACCGTTCAGCGAACAATCGACACGATCAATCTCTTCTTCCGGATCTGAGTTATTGCGCGCCACCACCAGATTCATGCTCAAATCATCAGTCGTCTGATAGTCGGTGGCTTCGCCCAAACCCATATCTTCGGCGAAATATTCACCATCATCTGAATCGTTATAACGCAGGTCGAAGGAAAACGTGTTGAGGATGTCCGGATCTACCGTATTGATCACCCGAAAACGAGCCGTGCCGGTTTCCACATCACTTTGATCCTGCTGAAACACGCCAACGTCCACGGAACCAGTGGTGGTATCGCCATAGGATACAGCGGTGTAGCTGGTGTCATTGGCCAGCCTTGCCCGGTCGCTGAACAAACTACCGTTACCCGGATTCACGCCGCGAATCTGCACGGCGTTTTCCTCGTTGTTTTCACTGTCGTCGATACGGACATTCAGCTCCGGGGCGTCGTCCGGCCCGGAATAGCCGACGCCGTTAATGCTGTCCGACTCGTCGCCTTCCACAGTGAAATCCACCGTCAGGTTGCTCTGGTCGGCGGCGCCCTGACTGGTGATCTGGTTGTAGTAGTACACCGAGCTTTCCGAGCGCAACGAGTCGAAAATCCCGCCATCCTCATCATCGCAACTGGAAGCCAGCGCGGCCGCCACCACCACCGGCACGAAAAAAGCCACGTTCATGTTGTTCTCCTGGTTCGTTCCTTGAAATATGGACCCGCTTAGCCGGGTCCCGGTTCCACATTGAATTCCTGGATGAAAATCTGCCAGAAGGCCACGAACAGGCCGGCCAGCAGGGGTCCCAGGGCAAAACCGGTGATCCCGAACAGCGCCAAACCGCCCAGAGTGGAAAACAGCACCAGATAGTCCGGCAGCTTGGTATCGCGCCCAACCAGAATCGGACGTAGCACGTTATCCACCAGGCCGATCACCACCGCACCGAACACGGTCAGAATAACGGCGTCGGTGATTTCACCCACCGCATACAAATACAGGGCCACCGGCACCCAGATCAAGCTGGCGCCGACGGCCGGTATCAACGACAGCACCGCCATCACCACGCCCCACAGCACCGCCGCCGGGATGCCCAGGAACCAGAAGATCATTCCGCCCAGGAAGCCCTGAACAGCGGCCACCACCAGGTTGCCTTTGATGGTGGCACGGGTGATCTCGGCGAATTTATTGAACAGCATACGCTCGCGGTCGTCGCCCAACGGCAACGCCCGGATCAGCATCTGGACCAATCTCGGGCCGTCACGGAGCAGAAAGAAGGTGAGGTAAAGCATCAGGCCCAGGTCGAGGAAGAAGCGGAAGGTGTTTTGCCCCACCGCCAGAGCGCGCTTGCCCAAAAACTGGCCGGCGCTCTTAAGGCCGGCCACCACCTGGTCGCCGAGATTGGCGAAATCGACGCCGAACTGCTGCAACCAGTGGTACGCCAACGGGAAGCCTTCCCGAAAAGCAGCGATGTATTCGCCGGGATCAAGCTGGCCTTCCTGCAACTTCTGATAGGCCGACACACCCTCGGTGACGAAAGAGGCGGCCACCGCCAGCACCGGGATCACCACCACCACGGTGCATACCAGCAATGTCACCAATGCCATCAGGGTGGGACGGCCGGGCCACCGCGCCAACAACCGCTGCTGAAGCGGGTAGAAAATCAGTGCCACAGCGCAGGCCCAGAAGATCGGCGCGTAAAAGGGCTTGAGCAGCACAAGAAAGCCCAGCGTGACCAGCACCAGCAACACCAGGAAGGAGTTTTGCTGTAACGGGGGGCGCTGCATGATTTACTCCTTTCAGCCCGCGGGCACCAGGGTGGACACCAGATAGCCGGTATAGCCCAGATAAACGGCCAGCAAAATAGCGCCCTCGATACGATTGATACGGCCCGTGCCGGCGCCGCGAAACCCGTACCCCATCACGAACAGAGCCAACGCCAGCACCGTCATTACCACCCAGTCCCGGTACAGCACGGCGGGTTCCGCCGGCACCGGGGTGATGGCGCCGGCGATCCCCACCACCGCCAGGGTGTTGAACAGGTTCGAGCCTAGCACATTGCCCAAAGCCAGATCGTGCTCGTTCTTACGCACCGCGGCCAGCGCGGAGGCCAGTTCCGGCAGCGAGGTGCCGATCGCCACTACCGTCAGACCGATGATCAAGTCACTGACGCCGAGCCCCTCGGCGATACTCACCGCACCCCATACCAACAGCCGCGAGCTGGCCACCAGCAGCACCAGGCCGAGCAACAACCAGAACACCGCGCGGCCCAGCGCCATCGGTTGCTCGGCGGCGGCGTCGAGATCACCGACCATGGGGTCGCCCTTGCCGGTCATCCCCTGGTAGACGGACCAGCCCATCAGCAGGAAAAACACCGCCAGCAACACCATCGCGTCCAGGTGGCTCACCTGGCCGTCATAGAGTTGGTAGCCCGCCAGCAGGGTGATCACCGCCAGCACCGGCAGCTCCCGGCGCAAGACGGTGGAATGCACGGCGATCGGGCTGATCAGCGCCACCACGCCGAGAATCAGCGCGATATTGGTAATGTTCGAGCCGTAGGCATTGCCCAGGGCAAGACCCGGGTTTCCGTCCACGGACGCCAGTGCCGAGACCACCATTTCCGGCGCCGAAGTGCCGAAACCGATCACCAGCATGCCGATCAGCAGCGTGGGCATGCCGGCGTGCTTGGCGGTGGCGGAGGCACCCTCCACGAAACGATCCGCGCTCCACACCAGAACAATCAGACCGGCGATCACCGCCGCCAGAGCAAGCCACATAGTCAGTCACCTTGTCATAAAGGGAGCGGCCCTTCAGGGCCGCCGGTAAAGCTGGGCGCGCACGTCGCCGCCGTCTTTCTCGCGCAGGCATTGCCAACTGTCGGGTACCGCCGGCGCATCATCGTGGCGGCGGGATTCCACGTAGATTCTCGCCTCCGGCATCAACAGCCCGCGCTCTTCAAGCGTCTGACAGGCCGGCGCCGCCAGCCCCAGATCATAGGGCGGGTCGATAAACACCAGATCAAACCGGTCGCTGCAACGGCTCAGCCATTTCAGGGCGTCGGCGCACTGCACCTGCACCCGGTCGCCGAACAGCGGCGCCAACTGGCGGGTCAGGTCCGCGCAGCGATCCCGCTTTTTCTCCACCAACCGGGCCCGCGACGCGCCCCGGCTCAGTGCCTCGGCACCCAGAGCCCCGGAACCGGCGAACAGGTCCAGTACCCGGGCGCCGGGCAGGTCCGCCTGCAGCCAATTGAACAGGGTCTCGCGCATGCGGTCCGAGGACGGACGCAAATCGCCGCGCTGATCGACGAAATGCAACCGGTGGCCGCGTCGTTCGCCACCGATGATGCGCACCTGCCCCTTACTGGTTTTACCTCTGGCGTTCATTCCCCATCCGCTGGCTGTTGTGGTGATGATAACGGTTGCGAGGATTCGCTGGACCCTGGCTTAGCGGGCGCCCGCGGCCCAATGCTGACAATCGCGAGGCGGTCGGCATCCAGCGCGCGACGGAACGCCGCGCGAATGTCCTCCACGGTCACCGCCTCCACCTGGCGGTTGAAACGCTGCAGGTAATCCAACGGCAGGTCGTAAAAGCCGATAGCGCCGAGCTGGCCGATGATATCGCTGTTATCGGCGGTTGCCAGTGCCCGGCTGCCAAGAATATTCGCTTTGGCGCCGTCAAGCTGCGCCTGGGTGGGTCCGTTTTCGATGAAGTCGCGCACAATCCGCATGGACAGGTCCAAAGCCTGGTCGGCGTTATCATTGGCGGTTTGTAGCTGCAGCATGAACGGCCCGCCGGCGGCCATCGGCTTGAAGTAGCTGGAAACGCCGTACACGTAGCCTTTTTCCTCGCGCACTTTCTGGGTCAGCAGCGACGCGAAGCCGCCACCGCCGAGAATATAGTTGCCGACATACAGCGGTACGTGGTCTGGATTGCCCCGCCAGGTGGACTGGTTGCCGATCAGAATGTGGGTCTGATTGGACGGGAACGTCAGATGTTCGGTGACCCGTTCCGTCAGACGCTCGGCACGGGGCAGATCCGGCGCCGCGTCGCCACGGGGGAGGGCGCTGCTGAGCTGGGCGGCGATGGCCTCGGCGCGCTGGCGGCTGATATCGCCCACCAGGGCGATCACGGCGTTACCGGAGGCGTAGTAGCGTTGATAGAAATCCTTCAGGTCTTGCGGGTCGATCCCGGGCAGACTTGCCAGGGTGCCCGACTGCGGATGCGCGTAAGGGTGATCGCCGAACAGGGTGCTCTGAAACGCCTTGCTCACCTGGGGCCCGGGGACCTGTTGCTCCATCCGCAAACTTTGCAGGGTACTGGTGCGCACCCGGTCCAGCCCGCCTTCGGGAAAGGTGGGCGTGCCGATCACACGCGCCAACAGGTCCACGGCGTCGTCGCGCCAGCGCGGTCGGGACAAGGTGCGCAGGCTGATCACGCCCATATCCTGGTAACTGCCGGTGGAAAAGCGGGCACCGCGATCCTCGAAGCCCCGCGCGATCTGGTCCACGCTCAACCCTTCGGCGCCCTCGCCGATCAGGGCACTGGTCAGCGCCGCCAGGCCGGGCAGCTCGCCGTCGCGGGCGCTGCCGGCGTCCATCACCAGGCGGATATCCAACATCGGCAGGGCCGCTGACGGCACGAACAACACCTTGGCGCCCTGGTCAGTGTGCCAAGACTGAATGTCCAGCTCCGGGGCGGCCGGCGTCGCCTGGCTGACTTTGCCGGCGGTGGTCGGAAAGCCGGCACAGCCGGCCAGTAATACGGCCGCCGCAAGAGCGATCACAGTGGTTATCGACTTCATCATTGTTCGCCCTCCGGAATCACATGAGCCACGGCGCTGCGTTCCGCCACCAGCCAGGTGCGTGCCGCCTGTTGCACCTGTTCGGGGGTCACCGCCTCCAGGTTTTCATCGAATTGCGCCGCCAGACGCCAGTCCAGACCCAGCACCGACAGGGTGCCCAGCTCCATGGCTTGCCCCATCACTGAATCACGCTGGTAAATCTGCTCCGCCAGCACCCCGGCGCGCACCCGGTCCATTTCCGCCGCGCTGGGCGGCTGCTCGGCGATCTTCCTGATTTCCGCTTTCACCGCCGCTTCCAGTTCATCCAGGCTAACGTCCGGATTGGGCGCGGCGGTGATCCTGAAGGTGCCGTTACCTCGCTGCAAGCCGTCATAGCCGGCGCCGATACCGGCGGCGAGACGCTGCCCACGCACCAGGCGGGTCTCCATGCGAGCGCTGACACCGCCGTCGAGTACGCCGCCCAGCATGGTCAGGGCATAAAACGCCTGTTGCTGGTCGGCGGTGGTCAGCGACGGCACGTTGTAGCTCATATAAAGGGCCGGCACGCGCACCGGCAGACGCAATGTCATGCGACGCTCGCCGGGCGGCGGGTTGAGGGTGGTTTCGGGGCGCGGCGGGGTTTCACCCCGCGGCAAATCCGCGAAGAATTCGTTCACCAGAGGGCGGACTTGCTCCGGTGTTACATCGCCGGCGATCACCAGGGTGGCGTTGCCGGGCACGTAAAAGCGCTGGTACCAGCTACGCGCCTGCTGCGGCTGCAACTGGGCGAGCTGGTCCCGCCAGCCAATGATGGGGTGCGCGTAGCCGGTGCCGGGCCGCGCCACCGCCTGGAATTTCTCCCAGGCCAGAGCAGTGGGCTTGTCGTCGGTGCGCTGACGGCGCTCCTCCATGACCACCTGAAGCTCCCGGGCGAAAGCCTGGTCGTCGATCTTCAGGTTTTTCAGACGCTCCGCCTCCAGCTCCAGAGCCAGCGGCAGGCGCGAGGCCTCGTATTGCTGAAAATAGGCGGTGAAATCATAACTGGTGAAAGCGTTGTCGCTGCCGCCGAAGCGCGCCACCAAACGGGAAAACTCGCCAGCGCCGAGCCGTTTGCTGCCTTTGAACATCATGTGCTCAAGCACATGGGCGAGACCGGTCTCATAGGGCGCCTCGTCGATGCTGCCCGCTTTGAACCAGACCATGACGGTGATCACCGGTGCCCGGTGGTCTTCGCGGACCAGCACCTTCAGGCCGTTGTCCAACTGGTACTCATGGGTGGGCAGATCCGCGCGGGCATTGAGCGCGATCAGACTCAACCCCAGGACGATCAACAGTGCTTTCATCCGCATTCCTCTAAGCTGTTTATGGCGAGCAGCAACGACAATGGTAGGATAGCCGCGCGCCCGTGATCGACGGGCAAGGCATTTTCGGGCTCCTACCCTAACCCATCAGGGCAGGCGGGTGGCTCCCAATTCGATGGATACGACTGATCATGAACGACGAAGTTTCCCGCGACGACGATCGCGACCCGGCCAACGAGTCCAGCGCCGCCTCCAAAGATACCGGGAGCGGCAAGAAGACCGGCCTGTTCTCGCGCATGTTCGGCAAACAGCCGCGGCCGTCCGAGCCCGAAGGTGATCGCGCTCTCACTGAGGATGATGACACCGGGCCCTCTTCCGATGCCCGCACTCCGGACGCGGCGGCGCCCGAGGTAACGACGCCCGACGCAACGGCGCCCGACGCGACGGCGCCCGATACGGCGGCCACCGAGGACTCCGACGGCGGCTTCTGGACCCGCATGAAGCAGGGCATGAGCAAAACCAGCAAGAACCTGGGCAAAGGCCTGGCGGACCTGCTGGTGGGCGCCAAGGAGATCGACGACGAGATTTTCGAGGAAATCGAGACCCAGCTTCTGGTGGCGGACGTCGGCGTGGAAGCCACCGACACCATCATCGGCAACCTCACCGAACGGGTCGGCCGCCAGGAGTTGGTGGACGCGGATGCGCTCTACGAAGCCCTGCAAGAAGAGCTGCGCAAACTGCTGGTGCCGGTGGACCAACCGTTGGAAATCGACACCTCGAAAAAGCCCTATGTGATCCTGATGGTGGGCGTGAACGGGGTCGGCAAGACCACCACCATCGGCAAGCTCGCCTGCCGCTTCAAGGCCGAAGGCAAGAGCGTGATGCTGGCCGCCGGCGACACCTTCCGCGCCGCCGCCGTGGAACAACTGCAGGTGTGGGGCGAGCGCAACAGCATTCCGGTGGTCGCCCAACACACCGGCTCGGACTCGGCCAGTGTGGTCTACGACGCGGTGCAGGCGGCCCAGTCCCGGGGCGCCGACGTACTGATCGCCGATACCGCCGGCCGTCTGCATACTCGTGGCAACCTGATGGAAGAGCTATCCAAGGTCACCCGGGTGATGAAAAAACTGTCGCCGGACGCACCCCACGAGGTGCTGCTGGTACTGGACGCCGGCACCGGCCAGAACGCCATTAACCAGGCCGAGGAATTTCGCGACACCGCCGGCGTCAGCGGTCTGGTGCTGACCAAACTGGACGGCACCGCCAAGGGCGGCATCCTGTTCGCCCTGGCCAAGCGCACCGGCCTGCCGATCCGCTTTATCGGCGTCGGCGAACAACTGGAGGACCTGCGCCCCTTCAACGCCGAGGAATTCGTGCAGGCACTGTTTGAAGATGTCACTCGATGATCAAATTTGACCGGGTCAGCAAACGCTACCCGAACGGCAAGGATGCCCTGCGCCGCATTGATTTCGAACTGCCCGCCGGTCAGTTGACCTTTCTTACCGGTCACTCCGGCGCGGGCAAGTCGACGCTGCTCAAGCTGATCATGATGATCGAGCGCCCCACTCAAGGGCAGGTGTTCATGGCAGGTCAGAACCTGAACGGTTTCAGCACCCGCCAGGTGCCGTTTCTGCGCCGCAAGATCGGCATGGTCCATCAGAATCACCAACTGCTGTTCGACCGCAGCGTGTTCGACAACGTGGCACTGCCCCTGGTGATCGCCGGCTTCGCCCACGCCGATATCGGCAAGCGAGTGCGCGCCGCCCTGGATAAGGTGGGCCTGCTGAGCAAGGAAAAGCTCAACCCGATCATGCTGTCCGGCGGCGAGCAACAACGCGTGGGCATCGCCCGGGCGGTAGTCAACAAGCCGCCGCTGCTGCTCGCCGACGAGCCCACCGGCAACCTGGACCCGGCGCTCAGCGCCGAGATCATGGACCTGTTTCACGATTTCGCCCGGGTCGGCGTGGCGGTGCTGATCGCCACCCACGATCTGTCGCTGATCGCCCGCCACCGGCACCGCCTGCTGACGCTGCGCGAAGGCCGCCTGATCCACGACGGCGAGGACGACGACCATGGCGCCTAACAACCCCCGCGCCCGCCGGCCCGGCGGCGCCCGCAGCATCCGCACTTCCCTGCGCGACCGGCTGACCGCCTGGCGCCGTCACCATCGGGATTCCCTGCGCGACGCCCTCACCCGCATGCGCGCGGCACCCTCCAGCGCGCTGATGACGGTGCTGGTGATCGCCATCGCCCTGGCTCTGCCCGCCGGCCTGGCGGTGCTGCTGGACAACGCCCGGGTAATCACCAAGGGCTGGGACGGCAACGCCCACCTGTCGGTGTTTCTCGAACAGGACGTGGCGGAGAGCAGGCAACGGCAACTGGCGGATGAATGGGCCGGCTTCGACACCGTGAAGCGCACCGAGGTAATCACTCGTGCCCAGGCGCTGGACGAGTTCAAGGCGCTGTCCGGCTTCGGCGAGGTGCTTGAAGCCCTGCCCGACAACCCCCTGCCGCCCCTGGTAGTGGTTTACCCGGACAACAGCGCGCCGGGCCGCGTGGAAGCGCTACAGAACCGTCTCAATGCCCTCCCGGAGGTGGACAACGCCCAGCTCGATGTGGCCTGGGTACGCCGCCTGCACGCCATTATCGAGCTGGGCGACCGGCTGATCGGCGTGCTCACCCTGGGCCTGGCCGCGGCCGTGGTGCTGGTAGTGGTCAATACCATCCGCCTGGCCATCGAAAGCCGGCGTGAGGAGATCGTGGTGGTCAAGATCGTCGGCGGCACCGACGGGTTTGTGCGCCGCCCATTCCTGTACAGTGGCTTTTGCTTCGGTTTCGCTGGCGGCATGCTCTCGTTGATCCTGGTGGGCAGCGCCCTGTGGTGGCTGGGCGGCCCCATCGACGAGCTGCTCGATCTTTATGAAAGCGAACACTCACTTACCGGCATGAGCCCATCCACCGTGCTGGTTCTACCGCTCTTCAGCGGCACCCTGGGGCTGCTCGGGGCCTGGCTGGCGGTCAGCCGGCATCTCGGTGACATCGAACCGCATTTCTGAACACCGCCCCCTCCGGGGCGGTTTTTCATTCCTTTACCCTTCAGCACGGAAATCTCTCCTAGCATCGGGGTCTCATTCTTGACCGGAATCATGGAACGGTCATCGCCGATTGAGAAGATGAATGACCGGGAACCAATCCGGCTATTAGCACTCCCATAATACGAGTGCTAATATCATGCCCAACCCAATAAGGGAGAAGGGAGAGATGAAAACACAACTGCAACAGGCTCATGCGTTACCGCTGGCGGTCCCGGGTCACGACCTGGATGCCTATATGCGCGCGGTTAACAGCGTGCCCGTGCTCAGCGTGGACGAAGAGCGCCAGCTGACCGAGCGGTTGTACTTCGACGAAGACCTGGACGCCGCCCGCAACCTGGTGCTCGCCCACCTGCGCTTCGTGGTGCACATCGCCCGCAGCTATACCGGTTACGGCCTGCCGCTGGGCGACCTGGTCCAGGAAGGCAATGTCGGCCTGATGAAGGCCGTGAAACGCTTCGACCCGTCCAAGGGTGTTCGGCTGGTGAGCTTCGCGGTGCACTGGATCAAGGCCGAAATTCACGAATATGTGATCAAGAACTGGCGCATCGTCAAAGTGGCCACCACCAAGGCCCAGCGCAAACTGTTCTTCAATCTGCGTGGCCAGAAAAAGCGTCTGGGACGCCTGACCACCGAGGAAGCGCAGCGCGTGGCCGACGATCTGGGCGTCACCGCCACCCAGGTTAAGGAAATGGAAGGCCGGTTGGGCGCCTTTGACGCCAGCTTCGACGGCCCCACCAATGACGACGAGGACAGTCCGATTCCGTCCCCGGCGGCTTATCTGCACAGCAACAACAGCGACCCGGCCGATCTGGTCGCCGAGCAAGACCAGCAGTCACGCAGTTCGCGCCAGTTGGGCTCCGCGATCATGGCGCTGGACGAACGCAGCCGGGACATTCTGGAACGCCGCTGGCTGGCCGACCAGAAAGCCACCCTGCAGGAACTGGCCAACGAGTACGGCGTTTCCGCCGAGCGTATCCGCCAGTTGGAAAACAACGCGATGAAGAAACTACGTAACGCCATCGCCGCCTGATTTGGCGGCGGGCGAATCTGATCTATCTGCCTTGCAAGCAAGCCCCGACGTGTCCCGGCGGGGCTTTTTTATGGTTCATCGCGATTTGGATTTCTTTCTATTGATCCGGAATGCTCCATTGGGGACGCGGTGCAATGGTGGTGCCTTCCGGGACCCTGTTTGACAGGACGTCAAACCGGGAGTCTCCAGGGATGGATTCACGACGTTCCCGGAAGGCCCCGGCACAGCGGCTCGCCCCCGATGGAGAAACGCCCCCGCTAAACCGTGCTCGACTTTTTGTGGGCGGGACTTTTCTGTGGGGGTTGTCGGGCGCCCCTTTTGACGCCACATCTTTTATACTGCCGCCCACATTCATCAAATACTGCCGATTATGAAACTGCTGCTGATTCTGGGCGCGCTTAACGGCGCCCTGGCCGTGCTGCTCGGCGCTTTCGGCGCACACGGGCTGAAAAGCCGGGTAGACGCGCCGATGCTGGAAGTCTGGAGCACCGCCAGCCAATACCATTTTTATCATGCCCTGGCGTTGCTACTGACCGGCGTACTGGCGAAACAATTGGGTGCCTCCGGATTGGTGACCGCCGGCTGGATCCTGTTTGCCGGCATGCTGGTGTTCAGTGGCAGTTTGTATGTGCTGGTTCTGAGCGGCCAGAAATGGCTCGGCGCGGTCACTCCGCTGGGCGGGCTGGCGCTGATCGCCGGCTGGCTGTGGCTGACCTGGTCTTTGGTAAGAGCGTTATGAAACTGACAGTGAATGGCGACCCGATCACGTTGGACGGCGCTACGGTGGCGGATCTGGTGGCGCAATTGAACCTCGGCGGCCGGCGCCTGGCCGTGGAGGTGAACCAGGAAATCGTGCCGAAAAGCGAGCACGGAACCCACACCCTCAACGACGGTGACACCGTCGAGGTGGTCCACGCTATTGGGGGTGGGTGAGCGCCTGGGATGACAAGCACGGCCGATCAGAACGGCCCTTAAAAGCCCTCAACACAGCATCTGAATCTGGTACCCAACCATGAGCGAAGACCTACTCACCATCGCAGGCAAAACCTATTCTTCCCGGCTGCTGATCGGCACCGGCAAGTATCAGGATTTCGAAGAGACCCGCGACGCCATCCAAGCGAGCGGCTCGGAGATCGTGACGGTGGCCCTGCGCCGCACCAACCTGGGCCAAAACCCGGACGAGCCGAATTTGCTCGATTTCGTCGACCCGAACCGCTACACCATTTTGCCGAACACCGCCGGCTGCTTTAACGCCGACGACGCGGTGCGCACCTGCAAGCTGGCCCGTGAGCTGCTGGACGGCCATTCGCTAGTGAAACTGGAAGTTCTGGGCGACCAGAAAACCCTGTACCCGCATATCGCGGACACCATGAAAGCGGCGCGCACCCTGGTGGACGACGGCTTCCAGGTAATGGTCTACACCAACGACGATCCGATCGTGGCGAAGGAGTTGGAAGACATGGGTTGCGTGGCGGTGATGCCGCTGGGCTCGCTGATCGGCTCCGGGCTGGGCATCCTTAACCCGCACAGCCTGCTGCTGATCATGGAACAGGCCCGGGTGCCGATCATCGTCGATGCCGGCGTGGGCACACCCAGCGACGCCACCCTGGCCATGGAGCTGGGCTGCGACGGCGTGCTGCTGAACTCGGCCGTGGCCCATGCCAATAAGCCGGTGCTGATGGCCAGCGCCATGAAGAAAGCCATTGAAGCCGGTCGCGAGGGCTTTCTGGCCGGGCGCATGCCCAAGCGGGTGTACGCCAACCCGTCCTCGCCCAGCGAAGGCCTGATTTAAGGGCTCATCTTTGTAGGAGCGGGCCCAGCCCGCGAAAGGCCCGCTCCCACAAGCCCCCAGCGGCGTGCTGCGTGCAAGCATGTGGGCGTCCGTTATAAACTCCCCGCCTCTTTTTCGAGATCGTGATAGTCATGCTCGATTTTCTGCACCACGACAAGGACCCGGAAACCGGCAAGGTGATGCGCCAGGTGCGCAGTTTCGTACTGCGTGAGGGCCGGCTCACGGACGGGCAACGCAAGGCGCTGGACACGCTGTGGCCGCGCTACGGCCTGGAACAGGCGCAAGGCACGCTGGACGCCGAAGTGGAGTTCGGTCGCAACGCCGACCGGGTGCTGGAAATCGGCTATGGCATGGGCCAATCGCTGGCCAGCATGGCGGAGGCGGACCCGGACAAGGATTTCATCGGCATCGAGGTGCACCGGCCCGGCGTTGGCGCCCTGCTGCTGGAAATTCAGGAACGTGGCCTGGACAACCTGCGCAGTTACTGTGATGACGCCGTGGACATCCTCAAGTGCTGCATCCCCGACGGCTCGCTGGACCGGGTGCAGCTTTACTTCCCCGACCCGTGGCACAAGAAAAAACACCACAAGCGCCGCATCGTACAACCGGACTGGGTGACGCTGGTGAACACCAAACTGCGCCCCGGCGGCGTGCTGCATATGGCCACCGACTGGCAGGATTACGCCGAGCACATGATGGCGGTGATGGCAGCGTCAGCGGGCTTTGTGAATACGGCGGGAGAAGGGCGTTTCGCCGAACGGCCGGCGTGGCGTCCGGAAACCAAATTCGAGCGCCGTGGCGCCGGTCTGGGCCACGGCGTTTGGGACTTGCTGTTCGAAAAACCTCGGGAAGAGGGCGCTTAGAAGCGCCACTCCAGGCCCAGGCCCAGGCTGTCGTATTCCAGATCATCACTGGAATCGTCGACTTCGAAACTATACTGGTTATAGAACGCCACCAGAGAGGAACTCTCTCCTAGACCCCAGCGAGCGCGCACCCCGTAGAAATAATCCCGAGCGTCGTCGCTCTCGCTGTGGGAAAAGCTTCTCCCGCCAAAGAAGCGCTGTTTGGCTTCCAACTCGACATCGACTTGCTGGATGCCCAGCGTCGCACCGATGGAGAAGCGGTCGGTGACCGGCCACATCAAATCGCCCGCGACATAAAAACCATCGCTGTCGATGCTCAGCTTGCCGCTGCCAACTTCCGATTCCGCTTCGCCGAAATAACGTTTACCGCCGCGCAGGGTGAAGTAGCGGTTGAACGCATAGCCGAAGTACACGTCCCAGCCCCAAGCCGCATCGGCGGAGCCTCCTCCGGTCAGATCGTCCACGTTACTGTCGTCACGGACACCGCTAATGCCGAACACGGCTCCGCTGTCGTCCGCGGGAGCGGCCATGGCAGCGAGCGGCGCGGCGGAAAACGCGGCGGTAGCGGCAATCAAGAGTGCGTATTTTTTCAAAGGGTTCCCTCCATTTCTTCTGGTCATGTCGGCCATCTAGACCTGTCATTATTCGAATAAAGCCTACTGACTTTACCCAAAATAGTTATAAAAGGTAAATCTTAATGCGCTCTTGATGGTCGGACATGCTGTTTTGCGACAGGCTGGGCGGGACGCGGAACGCCGCCCCATTCACCAGGATCAGGAGCATCCGTGCCCGCAAATCAAGAGGCCCTGGGCCTGACCGATATTCTCGCCAAACTGGCCTATGAGCCGGACGGCGATAAGCTGTCGCTGGTTTCGGTGGTGGACACCATGCAAGGCCGTGGCTTCGGTCCGCTGTTGCTGGCGCCCTGCCTGATCGTGCTGCTACCTACCGGCGCGATCCCCGGAGTGCCGACGCTGAGCGCGCTGCTGATCGTGCTGGTGGCGGGGCAATTGGTGGCCGGCAAACGCACCCCCTGGGTGCCCGGACGGCTGCGCGACGTGACCTTCGAACGGGAGCGTTTTCAGGCCATGGTGGCGCGCGCCCGGCCCTGGACGGAGAAAATCGACCGGCTGCTAAAGCCGCGTCTGCGGGCCCTCACGGTATGGCCGTTCAATCGAATTGGCGCGCTGGCGTGCCTGTTACTGGCGGCCGCCATGGTGCCGCTGGAACTGGTGCCCTTCGCCGCCGCCGTGCCGGCGCTGATTATCGCTTTGTACGCCCTGGCGCTGGCGGCCCACGATGGGGCGCTGGCGGTGCTCGGCCTGGCCGGCATGGCGGCCGCCGGGGCGGCGGCCGTGCACTTCTGGCCGCTTGTTTAGAGACTCCGACACACAGTACGCCCTCACTCCACCTCCCGCAGCTTCCAGGACCACAGTGTGCCCAGCACCCCCATGGCGCCAAGCAGCAGCAATGCCCACTGCGCCCCCAACAGGGACAGCGCCGCGCTGATGCCACCGAGCACCAGCAGCAACACACCGATTACCGTGTTGCTCACGGCGGTGTAGTCGGTGCGCTTGGTGCCGCCGGCCATGTCCACGAGGTAGGTCTTGCGGCCGATGCGGACGCCGGAGTGAGCAATGCTGAGCACGAAGAACGCCACCGGATAGAACCAGGCGAGGCCGCCCCAGGCCGGCCCGGCGATGGCCACCGCCGCCACGCCCAGGCAAACCAGCGCCGCCAGCGCCCCGCCGCGGATCATCACCTGGCGGCTGGAGGCATCGGCCATATAGCCCCAGACGCTGGCACTGACTGTGCTGGCCAGGCTGGAGGCGACCAGAAAGCCACCCAGCAGCGCGGCACCGTCGCCCTGGTTTTGCGCCAGCACCACCAGGAACGGAGACCCCAGGGCGGACGCCATCAGCAACGCGCGGGCGACCACGAAGTCGCGGAAGGGCGCATCGCGGACCAGCAAACCCAGGCTGTAAAAGGCTTCGCGCAGGGCGTGGCCGCCACCGGCGGTTTCACCTTGAAATTCGTCCACCGACACGAACACCGTCGCCGCCAACCACCAGGCGAGACCGGCGGCCAGCAGCAACAGGGTATAAAACAGCACCCCGGGATCACTGTCGGCGCCGAACAGGAATACCCCCACCGCCAACGTCGCCAGGCCGGAAAACGTGGAGGCCAGGCCGGTGAGCCGGCCCCGGCGAGCCTTGGGGATGCACTTACCCTGAACGTCTTTCATGGCCACCGAGCAAAAGCCGCGGCCCAGGCTGAACACCGCCAGCAAGGCGACAATCGCCAGGCCGGCGGCAAGCCCGTCGAGCCACCAGACCGCCGCCGCCATCGACAGCACGCAGGCACCCTGCAGTATCGAGCCAAAGGCCCAGAACCCCTTGCGGACCGGATGCCGGCGAACCCAGGCGCCGATCGCCAACTGCGGGATCAGGGAACCGGATTCGCGAATCGGCACCAGCAACCCGGCCAGAGCACCGGGCGCGCCCACGGCGCCGATCAACCAGGCGAGCACGGTCTTGGGATTGATCAGCAGGTCGCCTATTTTGGTTAATACATTAGCGAGGATGATCTTGAAGAAATTGCCGGGCACCTCACGGCAGGCCTGTTCACTGATATCCCGACAGGTACGCGCGTCTTCTTCGTTGGCGACCAGCGCATACAGTCGATCCAGTGGTTCACGGCGACTCATTGTTTCCCATCCCTCCCAGGTCTCTACCCCTTGTTTACGTTCCCCTGAGCACCATGTGTCTATTAACAGGTAAGTGATCCGGCCAAAGAAAGGAGCACATCACCATGTTTAGAGTGTATTACCTCGTCAGCAGCATGGATCAGGTGAAAACAGCCCTGCAAAACCTCGACCAAGCGGAGCTGGGTGCCAACCGCGCTCATGTTATGGCCCGCGACAATGGCGAACTGACCCGCGAGGGTATCCATGCGACCACGCCATGGGAAGACACCAATATCATGACCACCGGCTTCTACGGCGCTCTGGTGGGCGGCGTGATCGGCTTACTGGTGGGCTGGGCGCTCAGCGGCATTGACCCCTGGGGGCTGGAGATCGGCTTCTGGGGTGTGATGGTGAGTGTGTTATTTTTCGGCTCACACGGTGCCTGGGCCGGCGGCATCCGCGGGATTTCGCACGCCAATTACCACCTCAAACCGTATCTGGACGATATCCGCCAAGGGCACTATTTGATTATTGTCGATGTGGACCGCGAAGAGCAGCGCAAACGCGTTCACCGGTTGCTCGACGATAGTCTGCATGCGGAACGGCAGGACGATGAGGGCTCGTTCAGCCCGTTGCTGTGATAATCAGGGGCCGCCCCGGGCGACCTCGGATTAAAAACTGCAAAAGGCGGTCGCGCACCCGCGTTGCACGGCCAGGGGGCGGTCGATAGACTTTGCTCCACCTTTGGATGGTTGCCCGAAATGCCCGAAACGATTCCCCAGGACTCAGTAGGCCTGGTACAACCGCAGACCCTGCACGTGGACCAGCCCCTGGAGCTGGAGTGCGGACGGGTGCTGCCGTCTTACGACCTGGTCTACGAGACCTACGGCACGCTGAACGCGAACGCCTCCAACGCGGTACTGATTTGCCACGCGCTGTCCGGCCACCATCATGCCGCCGGCTACCACAGCGACGACGAAACACGCCCCGGCTGGTGGGATAGCTGCATCGGTCCCGGCAAGCCGATCGATACCAATCGCTTTTTCGTGGTGTGCCCGAACAACCTGGGCGGCTGCCACGGCTCCAGCGGGCCGGGCTCGCAGAATCCGGAAACCGGCCAACTGTGGGGCCCGGATTTTCCGATGATGACGGTCAAGGACTGGGTGAAAAGCCAGGCCCAGTTGGCGGATGCGTTAGGCATTCACCGTTGGGCGGCGGTGGTCGGCGGCAGCCTGGGCGGCATGCAGGCGCTGCAATGGTCGATTGATTTCCCCGACCGGCTGGCCAACGCGGTGGTGATCGCGGCGGCGCCGAAACTGTCGGCGCAGAACATCGCCTTCAACGAGGTGGCCCGGCAATCGATCCTCACGGACCCGCATTTTCACGGCGGCCGCTACTATTTGCACGACACCTATCCACGCCAGGGCCTGATCCTGGCGCGCATGGTGGGCCACATCACTTATCTCAGCGACGATGCCATGCGCATGAAGTTCGGCCGCGACCTGCGTTCCGGGCGCTTTCATTTTGGCTTCGACGTGGAGTTTCAGGTGGAATCCTATCTGCGCCACCAGGGCGAGACGTTCTCACGCAACTTCGACGCCAACACCTATCTGCTGATGACCAAAGCACTGGATTATTTCGATCCGGCGCGGGAATGCGACGGCACCCTGGAGAAGGCGCTGTCCGGCACCCGCTGTAATTTCCTGGTGACGTCGTTCAATTCGGACTGGCGTTTCTCACCGGAACGCAGCCGCGAAATCGTCAACGCCCTGGTACAGGTGGGACGTAACGTGAGCTACGCGGAGATCGACACGCCCAAGGGCCACGACGCCTTTCTGCTGCCGATTCCCGAGTATCGCAAGTTGTTCGGCGCCTACATGGGCCGGGTGGCGGAGGCCGTCTCTGATGCGTGATGATCTGGCTTTAATCAGCCGCTGGATTCCCCGTGGCGCCCGGGTGCTGGATCTCGGCTGCGGCGACGGTGATCTGCTCGCCCACTTGCAGAACGACCGGGATGTGAACGGCTACGGCCTGGAGATCGACCAGGACAACATCGCCGCCTGTTTCGCCAAGGGCGTTAACGTCATCGAGCAGGATCTGGACAAAGGGCTGGGCAACTTCCAAAGCGACCGGTTCGACTATGTGGTAATGACCCAGGCGCTGCAGGCGGTGCTGCGCCCGGACAGCGTTCTCGATGAAATGCTGCGGGTGGGCCGGGAAGCGATCATTACCTTCCCCAATTTCGGTCACTGGCGGGTGCGCTCTTATCTGGGTTTCAAGGGCCGCATGCCGGTGTCCTCGGCGCTGCCCTATGAGTGGTACGACACCCCCAACATCCACCTGTGCACGGTGAAGGATTTCGAAGCCCATTGCCGCGAGCGGGATATCCGCATCATTGAACGTCAGGTGGTCAACCGCCACCACCGCAGCGGCACGCTCACCCGGGCATGGCCGAACCTGTTCGGGGAAATCGCCATTTACCGGGTGACGCTCTAGGCCACCCTCTAACGACCAGGATCATCACCATGGACTCCCTCGTACTTGCCTCCGGCAACGCTAAAAAGCTGGATGAAATGCGCGCCATTCTTGAGCCCCTGGAGTGGCGAGTGGTACCGCAAAGCGATTTCCAGGTGTCGGAAGCGGAAGAAACCGGCCTGACGTTTGTCGAGAACGCCATTCTCAAAGCCCGTAACGCGGCGGCGCATACCGGTTTGCCGGCGATCGCCGACGATTCCGGCCTGGAAGTGGACGCCCTGAACGGCGCACCGGGGATTTATTCGGCGCGCTTTTCCGGCGCCGACGCCAGCGACGCCAAGAACAACGCGCTGCTGATCGACATGCTTGGCGACCTGCCGGACGCACCGCGCACCGCCCGTTACCAGGCGGTGCTGGTGCTGATGCGGCACCCGGAAGACGCCACCCCACTGATTTGCCAGGGCACCTGGGAAGGGGAAATTCTGCTTGCCCCGCGGGGCAACGGCGGCTTCGGCTATGACCCGCATTTTCTGATTCCCGATCTGGGAATGACCGCGGCGGAAATGAACCCGTCGGAAAAAAACCGCATCAGCCACCGGGGGCGGGCGCTGCAGGCGCTGATGAACGCCCTGGCCGGCTGACGCCATGGCCGCCGCGCCACCGCTGACCCTGTATGTGCACGTGCCCTGGTGCGTGCGCAAATGTCCGTACTGCGACTTCAACTCCCACGAACGTCAGACGGAGCTGCCCGAGCGCGCCTACCTGGACGCCCTGCTGACGGATCTGGATCAGGATCTGCACTGGGTTCGGGGCCGGCCCATCGAAGCGATATTTATCGGCGGCGGCACGCCCAGCCTGATGAGCGCGGACTTTTACGCGGCGTTATTCGACGGTCTGCGGCACCGGGTGTCATTCAGCGATGACATTGAGATCACCCTGGAAGCCAACCCTGGCACTCTGGAAACCGGCCGTTTCGCCGGCTTCCGCGCGGCGGGCATTAACCGGCTTTCGATTGGCGTGCAGAGTTTCAATCCCCGGCATCTTCTCGCGCTGGGCCGCATCCACGGCCCGGAAGAAGCTCTGCGCGCCGCCGCCGACGCCCGCGACGCCGGCTTCGATAATTTCAACCTGGACCTGATGCACGCTTTGCCCGATCAAACACCGGCACAGGCTCTGGACGATTTGCGCCAAGCCATCGACTTGTCGCCCACGCATTTAAGCTGGTACGAGCTGACCATCGAACCGAACACCGCCTTTTTTCGCGCACCGCCCGAGCAGCCCGACGGCGACAGCCGCGCGGATCTTGAGGAGCAAGGCCTGGCGCTACTCACCGCTAACGGCTTCCAGCGCTACGAGGTGTCCGCCTTCGCCCTGGCCGGGCGACGTTGCCGGCATAACCTGAATTACTGGCGCTTCGGCGATTATCTGGCAATCGGCGCCGGCGCCCACGGCAAGATCAGCTTGCCGAACAACGGCGAACGACTGCGCTATCAGAAAACCCGCATGCCGGAACATTATCTCGCCGACCCGGCAGGCGCGCGGCGAGCGGTGACCGCCATCGACGACTCGCTACTGGAAGCATTGCTCAATGGGCTGCGCTTGGTGGACGGCGTTCCGATTGATCTGTTGGCCCAACGCACTGGCCTCACTGCCGACACGATCAATGCAGCACTCTCCGCCAGCCGGCAACAGGGCTTGCTGATCAAAGACCGAGACCAGGCGGCCTGCACGGATCTCGGTTTTCGTCATTTGAATACGGTACTGGAACGTCTCGCCACTCAAGTCCGATGACGCTTGTGACATAACCATGACGAATGCGCTCAACGCCGCCCCAAACTGGTGCTTGATGCTTGTTTAAATTCTGTTCACACTTCGGTCTTTCATCGGATCGCCCTCCGCCTACGGGCAAAAAACTAAAACACAGCCGCATCAGGGGTTTAGGTCAATGAGTAAGCGCATTTTCAGCAAGCGCATGGTGATCATGCTGATCATCCTGGCTGTCGTCTTCGGCCTTATTTTTGGCTTCAAGGCGTTCATGGGCAAGATGATGAACGACTTCTTCGACAACATGCCACAGCCGGCCGCCGCCGTTTCCACCTATGAAGCCCGCCAGGATAACTGGGCCTCGATTCTGGAAGCCGTGGGCACCGTCAACGCGGTCAACGGTGTGAACGTGACCGCCCAGGTAGCCGGAGAAGTGGAAGCAATCAAATTCGAATCCGGCGATTCGGTGAAAAAAGGGGACGTTTTGATCACGCTGGAAGCCGCTGCTGATCGTGCCCAACTGAATGCCCTGGAGGCGACCGCCGGCCTGGCACGTCAGGAATACGACCGCTATCAGCGGTTGTTCAAGCAAGGCAGTATTTCTCGTTCCGAGCGGGACAGCCGGCGTGCTCAGCGCGACCAGGCGGTCGCCCAGGCACAGGCACAACGCGAGCAACTCAACTACAAAACCGTGCGCGCTCCTTTCGATGGCGTACTGGGTATCCGCCAGGTGGACCTGGGCCAGTTTCTGCAAGCCGGTACGCCGGTGGTGAGCCTGAACCAACTGCAACCGATCTATGTGGATTTCGCCCTGCCGGAGCAAGAACTGAGCAAGATTGAGCAGGGACTGAAAGTACGCGTCTCTTTGGACGCCTACCCGGACGACCAGTTCGAGGGTGAAATCTCCGCGATTGAACCCGGCGTCAGCGAAGCGACACGAAACGTTTCCGTGCAGGCCCGCTTCGACAACCAGGACAAAAAACTGCGCCCGGGGATGTTCGCCAGTGTCGACATCCAGCTTCCCGAATCCAGGGACCTGGTGGTGATACCGCGTACCGCGATCAGTTACGCGCCTTACGGCAATGCGGTGTTCGTGCTCAAGGACGCCCCGCAAAAAGGTCAAACCGAAGACGGCGAGGCGGACAGCGAAAAGGCCGCCGACGACGCCGATAAGATCGTCAAGAAACGGTTCGTGAAACTGGGCCGCCGGCGTGGCGACCTGGTGGCTGTGATCGAAGGCCTGGAGCCCGGCGAAGTGGTCGCCAACAGCGGCCTTCTGAAATTGCGCAACGACGCCGCCGTCACCATTGAAAACGATGTGCAGCCCTCTACGGATGCGACGCCGAAACCCGGCAATAGCTGAGGACAGCCATGAAATTCACGGACATATTCATCAGCAAGCCGGTGCTGGCCTCGGTGGTCAGCCTGTTTATTTTTCTGCTCGGGTTGCGCGCCGTCACGGAACTGAACGTGCGCCAGTATCCGGAACTGGAAAACGCCGTGGTCACTGTGACCACAGTCTACACCGGTGCCGACGCCGATTTGATTCAGGGGTTCATTACCACGCCTCTGGAGCAGGAAATCGCCTCCGCGGACGGCATTGATTATCTGGTTTCCGCGTCGCTGCAAAGCGCCTCTTCAATCCAGGCGTACATTCGTCTGGGCGAAGACCCCAACGAAGCGCTCACGCAGATTGTTGCCAAGGTCAACAAGATGCGCAGCGAACTGCCGGAAGAAGCGGAAGACCCGATCATTGAATTGGCGGTGGGCCAAAGCATCGCCTCCATGTATCTATCGTTTTCGTCTGAAATTCTCGATAACAACCAGATCACCGACTACCTGGTGCGCGAGGTGCAACCCAAGCTGGCCACCGTCAACGGTGTGCAACGGGCGCGGATTCTCGGTGATCGCACCTTTGCCATGCGTGCCTGGCTGAAGCCCGAGCGTATGGCCGCCCTGGGCGTCACGCCCTCCGAGGTCTATGGCGCCTTGCAGCAAAACAACGTGCTGGCCGCCGTCGGCGGCACCAAAGGTTCCAACGTGGCGCTGGACCTGAAAGCGGCGACGGATTTAAACACCACCGAGCAGTTCAAGCGTCTGATCATCCGCTCCGAAGACAATGCCATTGTGCGCCTGGAAGACGTGGCCGACGTGGAGCTGGGGTCGGAATCGTATCAATCGTCGGTGACATTCAACGGCAAGCAAGCCACTTTCATGGGCATCGAAGTGGCCACCGACGCCAACTCGCTGGATGTGATCGAAGAAGTGCGCGGCGTTCTCGAGGAGGAAGTGTTCCCGCAATTGCCCGAGGGCATGCAGGGCAATATCCCCTATGACGGCACCGAATACATTCAGGATTCCATCGACGAAGTGGTCAAAACGCTGATCGAAGCGGTGCTGATCGTAATCGCGGTAATCTACCTGTTTTTGGGTTCACTGCGCTCGGTGCTGATTCCCGCCATCGCGGTCCCGCTGTCCATGGTCGGCGCACTGTTCCTGATGCTGTTGATGGGCTTCTCGATCAACCTGCTCACTCTGCTGGCCATGGTGCTGGCCATCGGCATCGTGGTGGACGACGCGATTATCGTGCTGGAAAACATCCACCGACATGTGGAAGAAGGCCTGTCACCGTTCGACGCCGCGATAAAAGGCGCCAGGGAACTGGCGTGGCCGGTGGTCGCCATGACCACCACCCTGGTGGCGGTGTATCTGCCGATCGGTTTCATGGGCGGCCTCACCGGCACCTTGTTCGTTGAATTCGCCTTCTCCCTGGCCGGGGCGGTGCTGCTCTCCGGGGTAGTGGCCCTGACGCTGTCGCCAATGATGTGCGCCAAGATCCTCAAAGAGCATGATCCGGACCGCACCGGCAACCGTTTCGAACGCTGGGTGAACCAGCGTTTCGAGAAGCTGGAGAAAAGCTATGAGCGGCGCCTGCACGGCGCCCTCAACGAGCTGCCGGTGATCTATGTGTTCGGCGTGGTGATCCTGGTGTCCTGTTATTTCCTGTTTGTCACCTCGCCCAGCGAGCTGGAACCGGCGGAAGATCAAGGCTTTGTGCTCACGTCTTCCACCGCGGACCCCTATGTGACGCTGGATTATCTGGAACCGTTCACCCGGGAGTTCAACAACATCGCGGATACCATGCCGGCGGTGGACAATGTGTTCCTGCTCAATGGTATTGGCGGCGGCGGCTCCACCACCGCGTCCAATACGGCGCTGGCTGGTTTCGTTCTGAAAAGCTGGAACGAGCGGGAGCAAACCACCGCCGAAGCGAAGAACGAGCTGTCTCAGAAGATCAACAATATTGCCGGTCTGCAGGTCGCCGCGTTCGTACCGCCTTCGCTGCCCACCGCCGGCGGCGCGTTGCCGGTGGAGTTCGTGATCGGCACCACCGAGCCCACGGAGAACCTTAAGGAGTTCGCCAACGAGGTGCTTGAGAAGGCCCGCGCCAGCAATAAGTTTATCTTCATGGACACCGATCTGAAGATCGACAAGCCCCGCTACAACATTCTTGTCAACCGGGAAAAAGCCGCCAGCCTGGGCATCACCATGCAGCAGCTCGCCCGGGAATTGGGCGCCATGCTGGCCGGCGGCTATGCCAACCGTTTCTCCCTGGAAAACCGGTCCTACAAGGTGATACCCCAGGTGGAGCGCGGCAGCCGCCTGAGCCCGGAACAGCTCAAGCAGTACTATGTGCGTACCGGCCAGGGGGATCTGGTCCCGCTGGCCACCGTGATCAGCCTGGAAGAAACCGTTCAGCCCCAGCAGCTTAAGCGCTTCCAACAGTTAAACGCGGTGACCATTTCCGGTGTGCAACGCCCCGGCGTCACGCTCGGCGAAGCACTGGGCGTTCTCGATAACGCCGCGGACCAGGTGCTACCACCGGGGTACTCCGTGGACTATTCAGGGCAATCCCGGCAGTTCAAGAAGGAAGGCAGTGACTTGATTCTCACCTTCTTCTTCGCGCTGATCGTGATTTACCTGGTACTGGCCGCCCAGTTCGAATCCTGGCGTGACCCGATCATCATGTTGATCACGGTCCCCATGTCGGTGTGCGGGGCGATGATCTTCGTGAGCCTGGGCCTGACCACCCTCAACATCTACACGCAGGTGGGGCTGGTGACCCTGATCGGGGTGATCTCGAAACACGGCATTCTGATCGTGGAGTTCGCCAATAAGATGCAGGAAGACGGCATGAGCAAGCGTCGCGCCATCGAGCACGCCGCCGCCGTGCGGCTGCGTCCGGTGCTGATGACCACCGCCGCTCTGGTGTTGGCCATGGTGCCGCTGCTGATCGCCGCCGGCCCTGGCGGTGGCGCCCGCTTCGCCATCGGTCTGGTAGTCGCCGCGGGGATGACCATCGGCACCTTGTTCACGCTGTTCGTGGTGCCGGCCATGTACATGCTGCTGGGCCGCAACGAGGGCCACGAGGACAGCGAACACAGCACCGCTTAAGCCTGTCGAAGCAGGCTTGTGGGAGATTCTATGGTTCCCGGCAAGGCTCATTAGAGCCTTGCCGGGCAATAATCCTCCTGCCGCTTCATCAATGCGAAGGCGGTGCGGGCCAGCTTGCGGGCCAGGATGACCAAGGCCTGTGTGGTTTTCAGTCCCCGATCC
>Ga0206123_10000122_pt1 | contig 69433 bp, 64 predicted proteins | sample Helgoland_Spring_2_FD_160086 | JGI IMG/M metagenome (GOLD analysis project Ga0206123, IMG submission 160086) | Pelagic subsurface seawater microbial communities from Kabeltonne, Helgoland, North Sea - Helgoland_Spring_Bloom_20160316_1 | ecosystem: Environmental > Aquatic > Marine > Epipelagic ...
GGAGAAGGTCCCAAGGGTTGGGCTGTTCGCCCATTAAAGTGGCACGCGAGCTGGGTTCAGAACGTCGTGAGACAGTTCGGTCTCTATCTACAGTGGGCGCGAGAAATTTGAGTGGATCTGATCCTAGTACGAGAGGACCGGATTGGACTGACCTCTGGTGTACCAGTTGTTCCGCCAGGAGCACTGCTGGGTAGCTACGTCGGGAAGGGATAAGCGCTGAAAGCATATAAGCGCGAAACCTACCACAAGATGAGATTTCTTTAAAGGGTCGTGGGAGACTACCACGTTGATAGGTCATAGGTGTAAGGGCAGTAATGTCTGTAGCCGAGTGATACTAATAACCCATAAGCTTATGTACGTCGTTTTCCTACTTACCTTCGGGTGAGTAGGAAAGCTAACTCTTTGCTTTATATATTTATTCAAGCTTTATAGCTATTTTCCTATTCTTATTTCGATATGTTATGTTATTTCCCTACGGCTAGTAGGGTGACCGAGCTGTTTTAAATAGTTATGTCATAAAACTAAGGTGGTTATAGCGACGGGGCTCACCTCTTACCTTTCCGAACAGAGAAGTTAAGCCCGTTTGCGCCGATGGTACTGCACTCGTGGGAGAGTAGGTCACCGCCTTCTTTAAGATCCAATCATGAATTTGATTGGATCTTTTTTTATACCCTAAAACGAAATCCGGTATCAGAATAACTTACACAAAAAAGCCACCGATTTTAAACGGTGGCTTATTGTAGTTTATTTAAAAAGTATTAAAATATTGATTTTATGACGGTATTTATTCCTTTAAATAAAAGATACACAGCGCATACACCAATAAGTAAACCCACTCCAAATACAATATAGCCAAAGAGTGTTTTGAGGTTTAGAAATGAAAGCGTAATTAGATAGGGGCTCAAAAAAAGTAGTGGTAATGCAATAGCCAGGTATTTTAACCCCTTTTTTAGCAAATTTACATCTGTATGCTGTCTACTCATTTTTATAATTTTGTATGGCGGTTCTTACATTTTTATACTTTTCTAACAATAGTGTTGCTTCTTTATTTGTTACGTGAAGTCTATCCATTAACATTTTCTCTGCTCTTGCAACAAGTTTGTTGTTACTTAGATGCATATCCACCATTTTGTTTCCTTCTACTCTCCCCAGTTGTATCATGGTAGCCGTGGAAATCATGTTTAGAATAAGTTTTTGGGCTGTTCCTGCCTTCATTCTTGAACTACCAGTTACAAACTCTGGCCCCACCACAGCCACAACAGGATACTTTGCAATAATAGCCAATGGGCTTTTCTCGTTACATGTAATACAACCTGTTGCTATGTGTAAGGCATTACATTTTTCAAGTGCTCCAACAACGTAGGGTGTGGTTCCAGAGGCCGCAATGCCAATCACAATATCATTAATACCAATTTGATGGTCTTTTAAGTCTCTCCATCCTTGATTTGTGTCATCTTCAGCAAACTCTACAGCTTTTCTTATTGCCGTGTCTCCACCAGCTATTAAACCGATTACCACTCCAGGGTCCATACCAAAAGTAGGGGGAATTTCACTAGCATCTACAACTCCCAATCTACCACTAGTTCCAGCGCCCATATAAAATAATCTTCCACCTTTTTCTAAAGAAGCCACCACTTGAGAGGTAAGTGCTTGTATTTGTGGAATGGCTTTTTTAACCGCTAGAGGTACAAGGGTATCTTCCTTGTTTATGTTGAACAAAAGCTCCTCTAGGCTCATTTGTTCTAGATGGTCATAATGTGAGGTTTGCTCTGTTGTTTTTTTAAAACCCATGTAAGTACAACATTTTTAATTACTCAACAGTGTACACAATTGTTGATATTTCAGAAATCCTAAAGTATCCTAAAGGAAAATTATCTGAGTTTGTTTGATTCACAATATTTCCTCGAACTGTTGCGGGTTGGGTCTCAAATGGTCCTCCGCCACCATCGTCTGTTTGTTGTAAAATAACAATCATAAAGTTAAAGAAATATTCATCGACTCCATAAAGGTTAAAAGTTACTACATCTCCAGGGGCTAAATCATCAGCAAGATAAAAATCATTTATTCTATTACCGTCAAAAAACTCATCATTAAATGCTCTTCTATCATCACCACGCACACACAGGGTTTCACTAAGGTAGTAATTTTTCACACCTGCTGGATCTGTGAAGTAGGCTTTGAGTTGTATTTGATCTCCTCCAAAACCACCCTCATTCTCTTGAATTACTTCTTCAAATTCGGTTACTGTTTGCAGGGCCTCTGTTGCAGTGTAAGTTTCGTTTTGATGAATAACCTCTAAGGTATAGGTACTCCCTAAAACAGGTAAAAAAGGTGCTGTATAGATTCCATTTTCTGTGTGATTAAAACTATAAAAATCACCAGTACTACTGGTTATGGAAACCAATGCATCGGTAACGGGTGGTAAATCATTATCAAAAAATGGCGCGGTTTTCGAGAGTTTAACTACCGCATTGGATGTTCCATTTTTTTCAACATTTACGCTAGCCTCTATGACCAGTTTTGGCTGGCTATTTTGCAGATTTATATCAATAACTTCTTCACAAGCGCTTAGAAGTAGCGTTACTAGAAATAAAAGAATATATTTTTTCATTGCCTAAAATTTAAAATTATAAGTAATGGCCGGAATAATACCAAAAATAGAAAGTCTAACCGCCTCATTTTTTCCAGTGTCTATGTTTTCTCTAAAAGATACAGAAGCAGCATTTTTTCTATTGTATAGGTTGTAAATACTAAAAACAACCTCGTCACTCCAACGTTTTTCTTCTTTTTGTTTAAATTTCCAAGTGACTGAAATATCTAAATGATGAAAGCTTTCCAATCTACTTGCATTTCTTTGTTCATACACAGGAACCAATTGTCCTTGGTACTCATATTGTCCTACAGGAAATGTGGCAGGGCGTCCAGTTTGGAATATGAAATTAGCACCTAAAAACCATTTTTCACTGAGTTTATACTGAGCCGTTAGTGATAAATCATGTGTTCTGTCCCAAGCCGTGTTGTACCATTGTCCGTTGTTGATACCTGTCTCTATTTGGGTTCTTCCCGGTGTTTTTTGTTCTGATTTTGAAAGCGTATATGCAAACCAGCCTTGGAGGTTCCCTTTGGTTTTTCTAAGTAAAAGCTCTAAACCGTATGCTCTGGTCTGACCACTTAAAACTACCTGCTCTATGGCATCATTTGCAATTAAATCTGCATCATCTACATAGTCAATTCTGTTTTTCACCTCTTTGTAGTAGACTTCTGCCTCTAGGGAGAAGTTCTCAAAACTTTTAAAATAACCAACAGCAAATTGATCTCCTAGTTGGGGTTCTATAAATTGACCACTTGGAGCGTAAATATCAAAAGGGGTCGGGGAGGATGTATTGCTTATTAAATGAATGTACTGTGCTGTTCTGTTAAAACTTGTTTTTACAGAAGCACTCTCAGATAGTTGATACGCCAGGGATATCCTGGGTTCTAGATTTAAAAAGGATTTTATTGATCTGTCTCTTGCAACAGCAATTGTATCTGTTGGAGTGGCTTTTTGATAGACACCTAAATTTTGGTTGAAAATAATTGGGTTATCATTTTCATACACATTAATAGACTCTTGGCCTAACCTTGTAAAGCTCGATAATCGAATACCTGCTCGAACATTTATTTTTTCTGAGATTTTAATATTTCCATCGATATACCCAGCATTTTCAAAGGCGTACTTATCTGTTAGTTTTCTGTAGTTTCTGCCGCTGCTCTCTGTAGTCGGAAATATCTCTCCAGGATTAAACCTGTAATAGATACTATTAAGCCCAAACTGTAATTTTACAGCCTCTGAGACATAACTTGTGAAATCATACTTTAGATTAAAATTTCTAATTCCTGTATCAAATTGGAACTCTGCAAACTTTAGCTCAAGACCATAGTAGTAATCTGAGTAAATTAAAGAGAGATTACTAAACAGTGTATCGCTAAATAAATGATTCCAACGTAGATTCAATGTTGTGTTTCCAAAGGTGTTTCCGAAAACATCTCCAAGATCAAAGGTGTCTCTACCAAAATAGCCAGATAAAAATAGTTTATTTTGATCATCTATATCATAACTTAGTTTGGTATTCAAATCATAGAAATACGCGATATTTTCATTACCTGGATCTACCAAAGGTATAAACAAGTGTGCATAGCTACTTCTACCACCTACTAAAAACGACCCCTTATCTTTGACAATAGGCCCCTCAAAAAGTAATCTGCTAGCCAATAGGCCAATGCCGCCTGTGGCTCCAAATGCTCTTTTGTTACCGTCTTTCTGATATATATCTAGTACAGACGCGATACGGCCCCCATATCTGGCAGGAATACCTCCTTTGTATAGCGTTAGATCTTTTATTGCATCTGGGTTAAACACAGAGAAAAAACCAAACAAGTGCGAGGAGTTATAAAGTGTTGCCTCATCTAGTAAGACCAGGTTTTGATCTGCAGCGCCCCCTCTTACATTAAACCCACTGGCTCCCTCACCCGCATTTGTGACACCAGGAAGGAGTGTAATTGCTTTGAGTACATCTGCCTCTCCCAGTACCACGGGGATTCTCTTTATTGTGTTTGCTTTGAGTGTGGTTACACTCATTTGAGGTGTTTTGATGTTTGTTTTTTCAATGTCTGTTTCTAGCACCACCACATCAAGCATTTCTGTGGTTTGAGATAACGTAACATTGTTGGTCACAGCTGCGCTTAATTCTATGGTTTGGGTGTAGCTCTCAAAACCTAGGTTTGTATAGGTAATCTGGTGGGTTCCTCTGGGTAGTTTGATGGAGTAAAAACCGTACTGATTTGTAACTACACCAGTTTGTAGAGAAGGTATTAAAACGTTTACACCTATCATTGTCTCGCCAGATTCCGCCTCTGAAATTGTACCACTTAGGGTAAATTTTTCTTGTGCAAAAATGGCAAAACTTGCAAAAATGAATAAAAGGGTTAATATGTTTTTCAATTCCAGAATTTTGATTAAAAATAAAGCCTTTAGTAGGGATGCTAAAGGCTTTAACGAAAGTTTAATTATTTAATGTTTTCTAGAATAGTGTTTAACGTATTGCTTGGTCTCATTTGTCTGTAGACCAACTCCTTGTTGGGTTTATAATACCCTCCAATATCAACAGCATTTCCTTGGGCCTGTGTAAGCTCATTTAGGATAGTTTCTTTGTGTTGATTACATTGTTGATACACCTTTTTGAATCGCTGTTGAAGCACTTGGTCTTTATTTTGATCTGCAAGGGCCTGAGCCCAGTATAGGGCCAGATAGAAATGGGATCCTCTATTGTCTAACTCATTTACTTTTCTTGAGGGTCCTTGATTGTTTTCTAATAATTTTTCTGTGGCCAGATCTAGCGTTTCTGACAATACAATTGCATTGTTATTGTTGTATTTGTTGCCTAAATGCTCTAAAGAAACAGCCAGGGCCAGAAATTCTCCCAGTGAATCCCATCTTAGGTGTCCTTCTTTGACAAATTGTTGTACATGTTTTGGAGCAGAACCACCAGCACCTGTTTCAAAAAGACCACCACCATTCATTAGGGGAACAATAGAGAGCATTTTGGCACTTGTACCTAATTCTAATATTGGAAATAAATCTGTAAGGTAATCTCGCAATACGTTTCCTGTTACAGATATGGTGTTTTCTCCATTTCTTACTCTTGCAAGTGTATAGTGTGTTGCCTTTTCTGTAGATAGTATTTTGATATCCAGACCTTTTGTATCATGGTCTTTTAAATAGGTATTTACTTTTTTTATTAGCGCTGCATCGTGAGCTCTTTGGTGGTCTAACCAGAAAACTACCGGCCAATTAGTTGCTCTACCTCTGGATACTGCCAATTTTACCCAGTTTTTTATGGGCAAATCTTTCACTTGACACATTCTCCAGATATCACCCTTTTCGACCTTATGAGATATAAGAATGTTTCCAGCATCATCTATGATGTTTACCACTCCAGCAGTTGAGATTTCAAAGGTTTTATCATGAGACCCGTACTCTTCAGCTTTTTGTGCCATAAGGCCAACGTTTGGAACCGTACCCATAGTTGTTGGATCAAAGGCCCCGTGTTGTTTACAAAAACCTATAGTAGCTTGGTACAATGAAGCATAACTGCTATCTGGAATAATGGCTTTGGTGTCTTGCTGTGTTCCTTCTGCATTCCACATTTGGCCAGAAGTTCTTATCATGGCGGGCATAGAAGCATCAATGATTACATCACTGGGGACATGGAAATTTGTAATTCCTTTATCACTATCAACCATGGCAAGATCTGGTTGCTTGCTATATATTGCATCAATTTCAGCCTGAATTTCTGATGCTTTACTTACAGGTAGTTGGTCTAACTTACTAAGCAAGTCTCCAAAACCATTGCGAACATCAACACCTAATTTTTTAAATTCTGCACCGTATTTTTCAAATAAATCTGAAAAGTATACCTCCACCGCATGTCCAAATATAATTGGGTCACTGACTTTCATCATGGTAGCCTTCATGTGCAGTGAAAGTAAAATTTCTTTATCTGCAGCGTCTTTAATTTCTTGCTTTAAAAAGTGTAATAGTGCTTTTTTATGCATCACTGAGGCATCAATAATTTCTCCAGATAATAATGAGATGTTCTGCTTTAAAAGGTGTTTTTCTCCTGATGTATCAGTCAATGCGATGGTAACATTAGTAGCTTTTTCAATGGTAACAGATATTTCGTTATTCTTAAAATCACCTTGGCTCATTGTAGCAACATGTGTTTGAGAATTTGATGACCAAGCGCCCATTTTGTGTGGGTTTTTCTTGGCGTAATTTTTTACAGCTTGTGGTGCACGTCTATCACTGTTACCTTCTCTTAAAACTGGATTTACAGCGCTGCCCTTAATTTTGTTATAAGTTGCCAGGACTTTCTTTTGCTCTTGTGTTACTGCTTCTTCTGGGTAGTCAGGAATTGCAAACCCTTTTGTTTGGAGTTCCTTGATAGCAGCAAGGAGTTGCGGTACAGATGCACTAATATTTGGAAGTTTGATAATGTTTGCATCTGGGCTTTTAGCCAATTGCCCTAGATCTGCTAGAGAATCTGTAATTCGTTGCTCTTGGGTTAGATATTCTGGAAAATTTGCCAGTATTCTTGAGCCTAGTGATATATCTTTTGTTTCTACAGCAATATTAGACCCGGCAGTAAATGATTTTACAATTGGTAAAAAAGAATGTGTTGCTAAAAATGGCGCTTCGTCTGTTTTGGTATATATAATTTTGGCTGTACTACTCATTAGGTTCTTTTTTTGGATTGCAAATATACAAATTTGAATAGCCTTTTAAAAGCGTATGGGGCTTATTATACTTGTAAATGTTTGATTGACTGCTGCATTGGCTTTTCTAGAAATTTTTAGCGACTAGATAATTTTATACTTCTATTTTAGGGGGTTGCTGTAAACAAAAAAAAGCCATATCACTGTATTGCTACATTGCTATGGCTTTGTGTAAAATAGCACTCTGCAGACTGACTTTTAAGTCATGATTGTCGTGTATTTTACAAATAGTGTTTTGTTTTTTTAAGTAATCAATACATTTTAAATGCTATGCTACTAGCAAAACAAATACACATACTGCTTTTTGAAATTATCTCAACCCTTTTTGAAGGGAGTCCTCAATAAAAAATAGCAGCAATATTAAAAAAGTGTTCTTTCACAAAAAAGAATATACTATTTATAGTAACAAATATAAATTATTAAAGAAGGTGTAAAAATATTTTAAGTGTTTTGTTTTCAACCTGTTATAAACATAGTTTATTAACTTTTGTTCATAAAAAAAGCGACTTTTAAAAAGTCGCTTTTTTAGTGTGATGATCAAAGGCTAGTATCTTTTTTCTTTAATTCTAGCTTTTTTACCAGTTAGTCCTCTAAAGTAGTAGATACGTTTTCTACGTACAGCACCTTTTTTGTTGATCTCTATTTTTTGGAGTGCTGGCAAGTTTATTGGAAATATTCTTTCAACTCCAACTGTACCAGACATTTTTCTGATGGTGAAAGTTTTTAGAAGACCAGTACCTTTTACCTGGATTACAACGCCTCTAAAAAACTGTGTTCTTGTTTTTTCTCCTTCACGAATTTCATAAAACACTGTGATTGTATCACCTGCTGAAAATTCTGGAAAGTCTTTTTTGGTAACAAATTCGTCTTGAACAAATTTAATTAACGATTCCATACTATTTATTTATAATGTTAGATTAAAGTAACATTCACGTATTTCGCCAGAGGTTAAATTAATAGGCTGCAAAAATACCTAATTTTTACAATGTAGCAATTATTTAGACCACTATTTTGATTGAAATTTAAGATTTAGGCTACTATCTAACCTGTCATCTACATAGATTCCTGAATTCAGCAGGTGCTTTTCTAAGGTTACTAAGACTCAATTTCACTAAATTATATACAACCTGCCAATGCAAAGCCCTATCAATATCTAACAGTTTCTATTTTTTGTTAGCGCTTCGTGTTTTTACAGATTAAATCATCTATCAAAACCTTTAAAAAATGACGAATTTAGTATCTTACAAGCACCTTAAAAAAAATTATTATGTACAACTCAAGAATAAGTGGAGTGGGCCATTATGTGCCAGAAAATGTTGTAACCAACGATGATCTTTCAAGATTAATGGATACTAATGATGCTTGGATACAAGAACGTACGGGTATAAAAGAGCGTAGGCATATTAAAAAAGGTGACGGAAATAACACCTCAATTATGGGCGCTAAGGCTTCTAAAGTTGCTATGCAACGCGCTGGAGTTACATCCAAAGATATAGATTTAATAATTTTTGCAACCCTTAGCCCTGACATGTATTTTCCTGGCGGCGGTGTACAGCTGCAAGAATTATTAGAAATGGATACTGTACCAGCATTAGATGTGCGTAATCAGTGCAGTGGTTTTGTTTATTCTTTGTCTGTTGCAGATCAATTCATTAAAACAGGAATGTATAAAAACGTACTTGTTGTTGGTAGTGAAAATCATAGTGGTGGTCTAGATTTTACAACCAGAGGGCGTAGCGTTTCTGTTATTTTTGGAGATGGAGCGGGTGCGGTTGTTGTATCAAGAGATCATAGAGAATCGGGAGGTATTTTGTCTACTCATTTACACAGTGAAGGAAAACACAAGGATGAGCTTGCCCTTCAAGGACCTAGCACAGGTCATTGGGTACCAGAACTATTAGCCACTAATCCTCAAGAGGATATTCCATATTTTCCTTATATGAACGGTCCTTTTGTTTTTAAGCATGCTGTTGTTCGTTTTAGTGAGGTGATACAAGAGGGATTACTTGCTAATAATATAAATAGCGATGATATTGACATGTTGATACCACATCAAGCTAATTTGAGAATCTCACAGTTCATACAAAAGAAGATGAAACTACCAGATAGTAAAGTATTCAATAACATACAAAAATACGGTAACACTACGGCTGCATCAATACCAATTGCTTTATCTGAAGCCTGGGAGCAGGGAAAAATAAATGAGGGTGATCTTGTTATTTTGGCTGCCTTTGGAAGTGGCTTTACCTGGGGAAGTGCAATAATTAAGTGGTAGCGATAGCCAAATAATACTAATTTAAAACGCCTTTCAAATATTATTTTTGAAAGGCGTTTTCATTTAAACAAACCTAAACATGAACGGTTATATTTTTTTATGAATGGCTAATTCAACTAATTATAACATCTACAGTAGGAGCAACTTTTTTTAAAGACGAAGATCTTTGTTGGGTGTTACAGTTTTAAAAATAAAGTACCCATTTATATCTAGGCTCATTGGCTTTAAGATGCTACCTTTGTTTTATACTACCTGACTCCTTAATTTAATGATGAAAAAAACATTGGTTCTTGGCGCTAGTTTAAAGCCAGACAGATACGCAAACATTGCAATCCATAAGTTGCGAGAAAATAACCACCATGTGGTTGCCATTGGCATGAAACAAGGAGTCGTACATGATGTTACTCTCACAACAGAAAAAAAGCTATTTGAGGATATAGACACAGTTACCTTGTATCTCAACAAAACGCGGCAAGAAGCTTATTATGACTACATTATTTCTTTACATCCAAAACGAATTATTTTTAATCCCGGCACAGAAAACCCTTCTTTTTATACAATTTTAAAGGCACATAACATAGATTATGAAATTGCTTGTACTCTAGTGCTCCTTGGTACGAATCAGTACTAAACCAAGATAGGTAAGAAACCCGTTTAAAATTAAAATAAAGAACCCAAACTCAAACCCAAACCAAAGGCTAGAGCAATAACTTATGGCATATCCAAGAAAAGGGGAGAAGATTGCTACTATAGGAACATAGGTGTCTTTTACATTTTGTTTTGAGAACAAGCCGAAGCCGTACAAGCCAAGAAGGGGTCCATATGTATATCCTGTAAAGACAAATAATTTAGTAATTACAGAGGCGTCTCCAATGAGGTAATTAAAACTTACAATAACTACTATTAAAACCAAAGACATAGCAACATGTACCTTTTTACGTATCTTGATTTGATCCTCAAGAGGGTGTTTTTTCTCAATATCTAGTATATCAATACTAAAGGAGGTGGTAAGTGAAGTAAGGGCACTATCTGCGCTAGAATATGCCGCTGCAATAAGCCCAAGCAAAAAGAAAACACCAATGCCCCAACCAAAATCATCATTCATAGCGATGGTAGAAAAAAGCTTATCTTTCTGTGCATCAATTCCATTTTGCTCAGCGTATATGGTAAGGAGTAACCCTAATCCTAAGAATATTAAATTAACAATAGTAAGGACGATGGTAAACCAAAACATGTTTTTTTGAGCATCCTTTAAATTTCTGCAGGTTAAGTTTTTTTGCATCATGTCTTGATCCAATCCCGTCATTACAATGGCAATAAAAATTCCACTAATAAATTGTTTGAAAAAGTAATTACCTCCTTTATAATCTTCAAAGAAAAAAATGCGTGAAAGATCACTTTGTGCTATAAAATTAATCACACCCTGATCACCAATGCCTAATCCATCTGCGATATAGTATATGGCAACCCCAACTGCAATAAGCATGAAAAGCGTTTGAAGAGTGTCTGTCCAAACAATTGTTTGAATACCACTTTTAAAAGTGTAGAGCCAAATGAGCAAAATTGTGATGGTCACCGTAAACCAAAATGGAACCCCCATAGCAGTAAATACAAGATCTTGTAATACAATAGCCACCAAATACAATCTAAAACTAGCTCCTGTAATTCTAGATAGCAAAAAGAAAGAGGCTCCTGTTTTGTAGGACGCGTTTCCAAACCTTGTGTCAAGGTAGGTGTATATTGAGGTTAAATTAAGCCTGTAATACAGGGGTAATAGCACAAGCCCAATGGCGGCATAACCTAAGGTATAACCCAAAACTACTTGAAAATAACCAAAACTATTTGCCTGAACAGCACCAGGCACAGAAATAAAAGTAACCCCACTTAAAGAAGCACCAATCATTCCAAAAGCGACCAAATACCAAGGCGATTGTTTTCCGGCTTTAAAAAAATCAACATTACTTCCACCTTTGTTTGTAATATATGAAATGACCAGCAGTAGAGAGAAATAACCGCCAATAAGTAAAATTATGTGAACTGGTTGCATGAAAATGTTTCTGAAATATTTAATTATAGGTAAAAATATAAAAGTTTACCCTGCATTAACCAACTATCCCATTATTTATAAATGCCTTATAGTATATGATTGATCAGTACCCCTTGGTGTGTAAATTTATAAGAGGTATTATCACACGTTTTTTCGAAGCTTTTTTTTATCTTTCGGGCTATGGATTTTTCTTCAAAACTTCTTGAAAATGCCGTAAATGAAATGTCTCAATTGCCAGGAATAGGTAAGCGAACGGCACTTCGTTTGGTACTACATATGTTAAAACAGCCCCTTCAACAAACTCAAGGGTTGGCTCAAAGTTTGATGGCCCTTAGAGAGCAAATAAACTTTTGCAGTAGTTGTCATAATTTAAGTGATGCAAAGCTGTGTGAAATCTGTGCTAGCCCAAACCGATCCCAAAAATTAGTGTGTGTGGTTGAAGATATCAGGGATGTAATGGCCATAGAGGCTACCAGTCAATACCGAGGCCACTATCATGTTTTGGGAGGTAAAATATCACCAATGGATGGGATTGGCCCCTTAGATTTAACCATAGATTCCTTGGTGCAAAAGGTAAAAAATGGTCAAATAGATGAGCTTATATTTGCATTAAGCTCAACAATGGAAGGAGATACAACCAATTTTTATATCTTTAAACAAATCGAGGATTTTGCTGTCAAAACAACTACCATCGCAAGAGGAATATCTGTGGGTGATGAGTTGGAATATGCAGATGAGGTCACCCTAGGGCGCAGTATTATTAATAGAATTCCTTTTGAGAGTTCCTTGAAAAAAAACTAGAGTTTTGATACTATCTGTCATTATTGTCAATTACAACGTCCGCTATTTTTTAGAGCAGTGTATCTTGAGTGTCCAAAAAGCAACTCGGGCTATTGATTCAGAAATTATTATTGTAGATAATAATTCCACAGATGATAGTTGTAAAATGGTAAAAGATAATTTTCCATCACTGAGGCTCATAGAGAATAAAAACAATGTTGGTTTTAGCACTGCAAACAATCAGGGAGTTGCAATTGCAAAAGGAGATTATGTTTGTATTTTAAATCCAGATACTGCAGTTGCAGAAGATGTGTTTACAAGATCCCTGGATTATGCAAACTCCCTCAATGATCTAGGTGCTTTAGGCTGCTATCTTATGGACGGCACAGGGTGTTTTCTGCCAGAGAGTAAGAGAAATTTACCAACACCTTTGGTCTCTGCATTAAAACTCTTAGGCTTTTCTAACAAATATTATGCAGCTGCTATTTCTGACAATGAAAAGGGAAATGTACCCGTATTGGTGGGGGCTTTTATGCTTTTAAAACGCTCTGTATATAAAAAAGTTAATGGTTTTGATCAGGATTATTTTATGTATGGTGAAGACATAGATTTGTCTTACAAATTAGAAAAAGCAGGATTTAAAAATTATTATTTAGGAACCGCCCTTACTCTCCATTATAAAGGAGAAAGTACCACTAAAAATAAAATTTATTTACAGCGTTTTTACGGAGCCATGGCTATTTTTTATGAAAAACATTTTACCACAAATTTTTTGATAGATGGGCTAATAAAATCCATGGTTTGGTTACAAACACATCTTTTCTCTCACTCATCCTCGGATACCCCAAAGGCCAAAAACATTCAGTCCGGATATGTCATGACAGAAGATCTAGCTTTGTTTTCTAAAATTTCAGCAGTTATTGACCTGCCTTTAAAGGCTTGCTCGAAAAGTATATTCCAAGACTCATTGCATAACAATAGCTTATTTGTATTTGATGCTGCATATATGTCTTATGATCAAATTTTTACTGTCATGAAGCAGTTGAAAGGTCGTGGCAATCACTTTAGAATTCGTCCACAAAACTGTGATTTTATCCTAGGTAGCGACCAAAGCGATCAAAAGGGCAGTGTACTTGTTTTTTAATAAAAGTAAATAAGTTCCTGTAAAATTTTATTAATTTCGCAGTATAATGTTAAACGTTATTTTACAACTCCACTATGGCTAAATTTGAATTAAAACTTCCAAAAATGGGCGAGAGTGTTGCCGAGGCTACGGTAACTAACTGGTTAAAAAATATTGGTGATACCATAGAGGCAGACGAACCCGTACTAGAAATTGCTACAGATAAAGTAGATAGTGAAGTGCCAAGTGAGGTTGATGGTGTTTTGGTTGAGATTTTGTTTAACGCAGATGATGTTGTTCAAGTAGGGCAAACAATGGCTATTATTGAAACAAAAAGCGATACAACTGCCATTGAACCCCCTGAAAATACTACAGAAGATACCGATGCTGTAAAGCAAGTAGCTGCCAGAGTTAGCGAAGCAAAACAAGCGGTTGCAACGCCAGTTGTTGCAGCTAATACTCAAGGGAGATTTTACTCTCCACTGGTAAAAAAAATAGCCCAAAAAGAAAATATCTCACAAGAAGAGTTAGATGCTATAGTAGGAACAGGAAAGGATGGCCGAGTTTCTAAAAACGATATGCTAGACTATTTAAAAAATAGGGGAGCGGGCACCTTTGTTTCAAAACCAGTAGCGCTTCAGGCAACAGAGACGCCTGTTTCTGTAAATGGCAGTGATGAAATCATAGAAATGACACGAATGGGTAAATTAATTGCCCATCATATGGTAGCCAGCGTTCAAACAAGTGCGCATGTTCAATCATTTATTGAAGCAGATGTGACCAATATCTGGAACTGGCGCAAAAAAGTAAAGGCTTCATTTATGGCCCGAGAGGGGGAGAATTTAACATTCACACCCATATTTATGGAGGCTGTTGCAAAAGCTTTAAAAGTTTTTCCGATGATGAACATAGCATTGGATGGTGATAAGATCATCAAACGAAAAAACATTAATCTTGGAATGGCTGCCGCATTACCTGATGGCAATTTAATTGTTCCTGTAATTAAAAATGCAGACCAATTGAATCTTGTGGGCATGACAAAGGCAGTAAATGATTTGGCTACTCGTGCAAGAGAAAATAAACTAAAACCTGATGATATACAAGGAGGAACCTACACGGTGACCAATGTAGGAACTTTTGGAAGTATCATGGGTACACCTATTATTAACCAACCACAAGTTGGTATTTTAGCTCTTGGAGCCATCCGTAAAGTTCCTGCTGTGATAGAAACATCACAGGGAGACTTTGTAGGGATTCGTTATAAAATGTTTTTAAGCCATAGTTATGATCACAGAGTTATAAACGGAGCTTTAGGAGGTCAATTTGTGAAGGCAGTAGCAGATTATCTTGAGGCATGGGATGTCAATAAAGAAATATAAAGATTCACTTAAAACAAATAAAAAACTGCCTCAAAGGGCAGTTTTTTATTTGGTATGTAGTTTAGTTATAACTTATCTGCGGTGATACGTTTTTCTCGATTGGCTACTTCCCAAGCAGTGTGAAAAATAAGTTTTGTTCTTTTTGTCATTAAGTCATATGCTATTTTATCTGGCGTATCAGAGATTTTGTGATAATCTTCATGAACTCCATTGAAGTAGAAAATAACAGGGATGTTTTTTTTAGCAAAGTTATAATGATCACTTCTGAAGTAGAAACGATTGGGATCCTCCGGATCATTGTAGGTGTAGTCTATTTCTAAATCACTGTATTTTTTTGCAATTTGTGCCGAGACATCATGCAGCTCTTGGCTTAATCGGTCACTTCCAATTAGATAAATATAATTTGGCGTATCTACTTTGTCTGGTGCTATACGGCCAATCATATCTGTATTTAAATTACAAACAGTATTTTCCAGGGGAAATATTGGATTCTCTGTGTAATATCTGGAACCGTACAACCCAATTTCTTCTCCTGTAACATGTAAAAACAAAATAGATCTTTTTGGACCATTACCATCTTTTACTGCTCTTTGGAAGGCCTCTGCCATTTCTAACATGGCTATAGTTCCGCTACCGTCATCATCTGCACCATTAAAAACATTACCATTTTGATCTACACCAACATGATCAAGGTGGGCAGAGAGCACAATGATTTCATCCGGAAATTCACTCCCTTCTATAAAGGCAACTACGTTTTCAGAATCTGCAGGCTCTTTTAATCTTGTAAGGTATTGTGCAGGAACTGTTTGGAAATAAGTGCCGTCCTTTAAAGCAGAATTAATCCCCTGTGCCACATAAAAATCTTTTAAATAGTTGACGGCTAATTTTTGCCCTTTAGATCCTGTCATTCTTCCTCGCATATCATCACCAGCATAGATGTATAACATTTCTTTGAGCTCTTTAGAGGTGATAGTTGCAGCATAATCTTCTACTGATTTTTGTTTTTCCTCTGTTGTGTTTTGAGCAAATGAACTTGCCACTGTTAATAAAGCAAGCAAGGTAATTGTATGATATTTCATAAGGTAATAGGGTATTTTAAATTATAATGCAAAATATTCATTTTTTAAGACCTGTGTTATTGTTTTACCATAAAATTTTACCTCCCCTTTACATGGTATTGTAATTTAGTTTTTGCCAACTATTACTATCTTTGTATCAAAATAAACGAATGAAGATTGAACAATTATATACAGGATGTCTATCTCAAGGAGCCTACTATATAGAGAGTAATGGAGAGGCTTTTGTTATTGATCCATTAAGAGAAACCGAGCCCTACCTGCAAAGAGCAAAACGAGATAAGGCAACCATTACCTATATTTTTGAAACGCATTTTCATGCAGATTTTGTAAGCGGTCATCTTTCGTTGTCAAACAAAACGGGAGCAACCATTGTATTTGGCCCTAACGCAACTACTTCTTTTGATGCTTATATTGCCAAAGACAATGAGGTTTTTACCATAGGTGATATTACCGTTACAGTTTTGCACACTCCAGGTCATACCATGGAGAGTACCACCTATTTATTACGTGACCCATCAGGAAAACAACATGCTATTTTTACTGGAGATACACTTTTTTTGGGTGATGTAGGAAGACCAGACTTGGCTCAAAAATCTGCAGATGTTACCCAAGAACAACTTGCAGGTATTTTGTTTGATAGTTTGAGAACTAAAATTATGCCCCTGCCTGATGATGTGATTGTGTATCCGGCTCATGGTGCAGGTTCTGCCTGTGGAAAAAATATGATGGACCAAACCGTAGACACACTTGGGAATCAAAAACAGATGAATTACGCCTTACGAGAAGATATGACAAAAGCAGAATTCATTAAAGAAGTTACAGATGGCCTGCTAGCCCCACCTGCTTACTTCCCTTTAAATGTAAAAATGAACAAACAGGGCTATGAACATCTTGACACTATTATTGAAAGGGCCTGTGTTCCGTTAACTGCTGAAGATTTTGAAGTGATAGCCAACCAAACTGGAGCAATTATTTTAGACGTTAGAGATCAGCTTGATTATATGAAAGGCCATATTCCTAATTCTATTTTTATTGGTATAGATGGTGGTTTTGCTCCTTGGGTTGGAGCGCTTATCAAAGATGTGAAACAACCCATTTTATTGGTCACCCCACCAAACAGGGAGTCTGAGGTTATTACGCGCCTATCTCGTGTTGGTTTTGATAATACCCTTGGCTTTTTAAAAGGTGGTATTGCCACATGGCAAAAGGCATCAAAAGAAATTGATACCATGCAGACTGTATCTGCACACTCCCTAAAAGATGCCTTAGATAAAAATATGCCAGTTTTTGATGTAAGAAAGCAAGGAGAGTATTCCTCATCTCATATTGAAAAGGCCAGACACACTCCTCTTGATTTTATCAATGATTATTTGGATTTATTTCCAAAATCATCGCCCTTTTATATCCATTGTGCGGGAGGATACCGATCTGTCATTGCTGCTTCTATTTTAAAGAGTAGAGGGATTCATGGGGGTATAAATGTAACAGGTGGTTTTGCATCTATTAGAGAGACTGCAATACCTGTGGTCTAGGTATTTCAATTATAGGTGATAAAGAAAACAGCTACAATTCTAAGTATTTAAAGGGTATATTTGCCCTTGTACTGATAAATCTAATACATGTCTTTATTAATTTTCGCACTTGTCTATCCCTTTTTATGGTTGTTGTCTAAACTTCCTTTTAGGGTGTTGTATGTCATCAGTGATTTGGTGTTTTTTATCCTGTATTATATTGTTGGGTATCGCAAAGATGTGGTTCGTTTTAATTTAAAAACTGCATTTCCTGACATGGATACGGCAAATTTAAAGGCAACCCAGAAGCGTTTTTATCACCATTTTTGTGACTTGTTTATTGAGGTAATCAAGACCCTTAGCATTTCAGAACAAACCCTTAGAGATCGTTATTTATTTACAAATTTCGAAGTCTTGCAAAAATATGTTGACAAAGGACAGCCTGTGATCCTTACCATGGGTCATTATGCCAGTTATGAGTGGATATTTGCATTACAAACAATTCTAAAAGGGCATCCTGGATACGCTGTTTACAAAAAGATAAAGAATCCATATTTTGATAAAATGATTCGTGATATTCGTAGTAAATGGGATACAACATTAGTGCCTAATAAGGAGGCTAGAGGCAAGATAAAAGAGGTCCTAGCTCAAAAAAAAGGTTTTGCTTTGTTTGGTTTTATTATGGATCAATCCCCTTCAAATCCAACAGGCAAACATTTTTCAAATTTTTTAGGTGTTAACACCCCATTTTTTACTGGGGTAGAGAAATTATCAAAGCAATATGATTTACCCGTATTATTTTTAGGAACAACCAGGGTAAAAAGAGGCTATTACACCTCAACCTTTAGCGTTCTTGCAGATACCCCTGGTAAGTATCCAGATTTTGCAATCACCGATGCCTATGCCACAATTTTAACAAAACTAATTCAGAAAGATCCATCCTATTATTTTTGGACACATAAACGCTTTAAGTTTTTGAAATAACACCAAAAGCTCTGATAACTAACCTTACATAGTACTTTAAAACAATACACATGAGCTCAGAAATACTTGAAAAATTAAAATGGCGCTATGCGTGTAAAAAATTTGATACAACTAAGAAACTTTCAGAAGAAAAATTATCAATTCTTAAAAACGCATTCAATCTTACAGCCACATCCTATGGGTTACAACCCCTAAAAATGCTTGTAATTTCTAATCAAAAGATAAAGCAAGACCTAGTTGGATTAACCATGAAGCAACAGCAGGTAGCAGATTGTTCTGAGGTTTTAGTTTTATGTACTGAGACAAAAATATCTTCAAATTATATCAAAGAATATTTTGATACTGTAGTGTCTTTACGTGAAACACCTAGAGAAATAGTGCAGCCGTTTGAAGATTTTCTTACCAAAGATTTTTCTCAAAAAGATCCTTCGCAGATCAACACTTGGATGGCAAAACAAGCCTATCTAGCTCTTGGTAATTTACTTACTGTTTGCGCCCTAGAGGATATTGACGCTTGCCCAATAGAGGGATTTGAACCTCAAAAGTATGACTCTTTTCTAGACCTTACAGATAAAGGCTTGCAATCTGTGTTAGTGCTAGCTGTAGGTTACCGTGCAGATGACGATACCTTTTCTAGTTTAGCCAAAGTGCGCCGTGGTATAGAAAAAGTGATTATTGAACTCCCTTAGTATTTAGTAATTGTGGCCTTTGTATTAGGCTCTTTAATTTACTTGTAGCACCCTGGAGAAAGTTGGCAATGCTGTATTGTTCTCAAAGTATTGTATTAGATATTCTCCATTTTCAAATATCATTCCTAGATCTAAGTTTGTATCTGTGCTAATAAATTCTTGAGAGTTGTCTGCTTGGTTGTAGGCACCCGTTGACCAATTTTGTACCGATGAAAGATCATACACCCAACACCCATCTTGGCAGTTTGTACTGTTTGTAGCAGAGATTTTAACCTTTAAATCAATACACTCAACAGGTAATCTAGCAGCCAAACTTACAAATGAGCCACTGCTAATTGAGCTTAATTCTTTATTTAAAATATTGATGCCGTTTACACCATTTTCCTGATAGGTAATAACACTATCTGTATCTATAAAGGTAGTGGAGGCAATAAAGTTATCAATGTAGATGCCAAAATCTGGCACTGTAACTTCGATGCCAAGACTGCTATAACGATCTTCTATGTATGAGGTAATTGCCTCTACATCCAAAAGTTTTGCATGAGCCAATAAACTAGCACCTATGGCGCTGTTGTCTAATGTTCCGTCTGTTCTTATGTCTGAGATAAAATCTGCCATTATTCCAGAGAATTCACTCTCCGTTCTAAAGCCCTGAAAAATACTAGAAACAGCAATTAAAATAGCATCTCCTTGGGTATTTCCTGAGATGTCTAAACGTTCAGAATAATCTATGCCTTCTCCAAAGTTGATATTTAAAATAGTTAAAATTTCACCCTGAGCTTGAAACTTTGCAGGAATGAAATCCATCCCGTTTTCCATGAGATACTCAGTCCTTCTTTTTTCTAAATGGGTTAATACATTTAAATTAACAGCCGCAGTATTATCTAAAGAAGAGATACCTTGCAAGGTTATTGGTGCAATGCTTTGTTCTCCACATACTTCATTGAAATAAAATCCATCAACACGAAGGGTTATATTTTGAGAAACAAGAGAAAGGTTATTGATCGAGAAGCTGCCTGTGTTGTCTGCTATTTCTGTGGTAAACAATCTTCCTGTTGGATTAAAGCTTTCATCTAGTTCTGTAACAAGAATTGCAGATCCATTTATAAAGGGTCCTTTTTGAGCTTTTCCCTCTATAACAACACTTACCGTACAGGGCTCACAGCTACCCCCACAATCTATACCTGTTTCTTGGCCGTTTTGAATTCCATCAGTGCAAGATGGAATTACCTCCTGCTCTTGTTCTTGTTCTTGCTCTTCATTTTGAATTTGATATATGATGGTATCTTCACCACTGCAACTTGCAAGGAGTACGCAAAAGCATATAATGGAATAAATCTTCTTCATATTTTTTATTTAAAAGTACAAACTTATTAAGGTAGATGTAAAAACTGTATATGTTTTAACAGGATTTTAACCCATTAAATTTTAGCTTGATAGGTATACAAATCGTAATACCTTCCTTGCTTTTCTATTAAGGTGGTATGGTCTCCCTGCTCAGCAATTTTACCATTTTCTATCACTAGAATTTGATCTGCACGTTTTATGGTACTGAGTCTGTGGGCAATGACTATAGTAGTTCTATTTTTAGTTAGAGTTTCTAATGATTTTTGAATCAAAGATTCACTCTCTGTGTCTAGATTCGAAGTAGCTTCATCCAAAATAATAATTTTTGGATCGGCAAGTATTGCCCTTGCAATTGCAATGCGTTGCCTTTGTCCTCCAGATAGTTTTACACCACGTTCGCCAATGAGCGTATCAAGACCCTGATCAAAACGATCGGTAAATTCATTTACATACCCAGCCTTTACTGCCGTAAGTAATTGTTTTTGTGTTGCCTTTGGTCTTGAGAATAAAATATTTTCACGTATGGTTCCTTCAAACAAAAATTCATCTTGTAAAACTACCCCAAGATGTTTGCGATAACTACTCAATTTAACATTTGCCAAATCAACGCCATCCATGGTAACACTTCCAGATTGTGGTGTTAGAAAAGTAGCACACAATCCAGCAATGGTTGACTTTCCAGAACCAGAGCTTCCAACTAGTGCAATCACATCTCCTTGTTTTACACTTAGATTAATATTATGCAATACATTTTCTCCATTATTGTAGGCAAAGCTTACATCATTAAACTCAAGCTCTCCTTGAATATCATCTAAAATAATACTTCGGTTTTCTTGTTCATCTTCTCCAGTGAGGTTCATGAGTTCTTCAGTTCTGTCCAAACCAGCTAGCGCCTCTGTGAGTTGGCTACCAATATTACTCATTTGTACAATAGGTGCAATCATAAAACCTAGTAGGAGGGTGAATAGTAAAAAATCTCCTACTGTCATGGTACTTTGTATCATGTAATAACCCCCAATACCCATAATACCCACTGAGGCAAGACCTAATAAAAAAGTTGAGGAGCTGGTCATAATTGCCGTTGCTGTTAGACTTTTTTTGACGTTCTGAAATAATTGATCTACTCCTTTCTCAAATATTTGGTTTTCTTGCGCTTCTGCGTTGAATCCTTTAATAACCCTTACTCCAGCCAAAGTTTCTGTAAGTCTTCCCTTTACCTGGGCGTTTATCTTTCCGCGAACTCGAAATATAGGTCTGATGTATTTAAATGCTTTTAGTGCTACCACGCCAAAAATTGCCACGGGTAAGAAAACAAATAGGGTCATCCATGGATTTATTTTAATGAGTAACACAACAGAAATAATTGCGGTGATGCTACCCCCAACAAGTTGGACTAGTCCTGTACCGATAAGGTTCCGCACTCCCTCGACATCACTCATAATTCTAGAAACCAAGGCTCCAGATTTATTGTTGTCGAAAAAATGAATCGGAAGGGAGAGTACTTTTTTTTGAACCTGTGCTCGTAATTCACTTATAAGGTACTGTGCCTGGACACTTAAAATACGTGTCAATAAAAAAGAGGTTACTGCTTGAACTAAAAGAGCTACACCAACCATCCAAAGCATACTGTATAATCCTTGGAGATCTTTGTTGGGTATGATGCTATCTAAAAGCGCTTTAGATTTTAAAGGAAGCACAAATCCTGCCAGACGCCCAATGATAATTAATAAAAGCCCAATAAAAACAAGGTTTCTACGGGGCCATATAATAGTTTTAAATGCAGAGACCACTGTCACTTTGTTTTTTTTTGTTGCATCTGTACTTTTGCTATCAGGATTTTGTTTCATAGGTTAAAGGATGCTTTTAGTGAATAGGTAGGACAAAAGCCATAGGTGTGTTATGAGTAATAAACTAAGTTTTAGTAACCTACATAGTCTGTAATTTCTAGGCCGTATCCAACCATACCTACTCTTTTTTCTTGTTTGGTATTAGACATTAATTTTATTTTTTGAATTCCCAAATCATGAAGGATTTGAGCACCTATTCCAAAATCTCTTGCATCCATTTTAATATTGGGTGCTTTAGTGATTTCATTGTCTTTTTGTACCTGTTTTAGTGTCTTAATTCTATTGATAAGATTAAATGATTGGCTTTGTTGGTTGATAAATACCATGGCGCCTTTACCTTGTTGTTCTAAAACACTAAACATGTCATCTAGTTTTTTATCCACACTGCTGGTTAATGTCCCTAGAATATCGTTGTTAACAAGGGTTGAGTTCATACGCACTAAAACCGGCTCATTTTTTTCCCAGCTTCCTCTGGTAAGGGCAATATGTATTTGGTCATTGGTAGTTTGCTTGTAGGCGCGTAAACGATATTTCCCAAAGTTGGTGTTGATGGTAAAATCTTCCTCTTTTTCTATTAATGAATCATGCTCCATTCTGTAGGCAACTAAATCTTCAATGGAAACTAACTTTAAATCAAACTTTCTAGCAACTTTAGCAAGTTCTGGGAGTCTGGCCATGGTTCCATCCTCGTTCATTATCTCTACAATAGCACCAGCAGGTTTGAGTCCTGCTAATCTAGCAAAGTCTATAGCAGCTTCTGTATGACCTGTTCTGCGAAGTACACCTCCTTCTTTGGCCTTGAGAGGAAAAATATGCCCTGGCCTACTTAAATCATAAGGTTTTATAGAGGGGTCTACTAATGATTTTACAGTTTTTGCTCTATCACTGGCAGAGATACCTGTAGTAACTCCATGACCTTTAAGGTCTATGGAGATGGTAAAGGCGGTTTCCATAGGGTCTGTGTTGTTGCCAACCATCATTTCAAGTTGTAGCTCCTTACAACGGCTTTCTGTGATGGGAGTACATATTAAACCACGACCGTGGGTTGCCATAAAATTTATGATCTCTGGAGTTATGTTTTCTGCGGCGGCTACAAAATCACCTTCATTTTCACGATCCTGATCATCAACTACAATAATCACCTTGCCTTGTTTGATGTCAGCAATGGCCTCTTCAATGGAATTTAATTGTATTTTGAGTCCTTCTTTTGTAGTTGTCATAGCACCTAATTTTTTGAGTGTAAAGATAAGCAATACTTGAAATTTTTAGCAGATATTTACGGTATGCTTACAGCCATTATATTCTTGAGTAAAGATACAAACCCTTTCCCTTTTTTTGTCTTCCAAACAGATAATAACTAACAATTACTGCCCTTAGTTTCTTAATAACTTTTTGATTCCCTTTTTATGAAAATGTTTATTTTTGAATTCCTAATAAATTTTTAGAAAAAAGAGCCATGAGCGATACAATAGAAAGAATTAAGTGTTTGATAATTGGTAGTGGTCCCGCGGGATATACCGCTGCAATCTATGCTGCCCGTGCAGATTTAAATCCTGTGATGTACACCGGTATGGAGCCCGGCGGCCAATTGACCACCACAACAGAGGTTGATAACTTTCCTGGATATCCAGAAGGGATTGATGGTCCAACTATGATGGTTCAATTACAACAACAAGCAGAACGTTTTGGAACCCAAGTAAGAATCGGTATGATTACTTCTGTAGAGTTTAGTAAAGAGAAGGGTGGTATTCACAAAGCAACCGTTGATGGTACTACACAAATAGAGGCAGAGTCTGTAGTGATTTCTACGGGTGCAACCGCAAAATATTTAGGAATTCCTAGTGAACAAAAATTACGAGGTGGAGGGGTCTCTGCTTGCGCTGTTTGTGATGGTTTCTTTTACAAAGGTAAAGATGTTGCCATTGTTGGTGCTGGAGATACGGCTGCAGAGGAAGCTACTTATTTAGCCAATATTTGTAACAAAGTAACTATGTTGGTGCGTAAAGATTATATGAGGGCTAGTAAAGCCATGCAACATAGAGTTACATCTACCCCAAATATAGATTTGCGATACAATACAGAGGTAGATGAGGTGTTGGGAGATATGGTTGTTGAGGGGTTACGAATGAAAAACAACCAAACTGGGGCTACTGAAGACATTGCAATTACCGGACTTTTTATTGCTATTGGTCATAAGCCAAATACAGATATTTTTAAAGGTCAATTAGATATGGATGACACGGGGTATTTAATTACTGAAGGAAAATCTACCAAAACCAACATTCCAGGAGTGTTTGCCAGTGGAGATGTACAAGATAAAGAATACCGCCAAGCAGTAACTGCAGCCGGCACTGGTTGTATGGCTGCTCTAGATGCAGAACGCTATTTGGCTACCCTAGAGACAGCTGTTGAGGTCTAATTTTTTTAAAATTACATTAAGGCCTGCACCACATTTTGCGGGCTTTTCCATTTTACTTACTTAAATTAACTTCCTTAAAAATACAACACACATGAAGGCAACTCCTAGGGCGATTAATAGCTATATCTTTTTTAAATTACCCTCTTGCTATTTTACTGGAGTTCGTGTCAAGAGTATTGATGATTTTAGTTGTATAACAACTGTGAGGCATAGGTGGATCAATCAAAATCCATTTAAATCTATGTTTTGGGCTGTGCAGGGTATGGCCGCAGAACTTGCAACGGGAGCACTTGTAATGGCTCATATCTCTAAAAGCGGCGCAAAAATATCCATGCTTGTTGCAACCAACAATGCAACATTTGATAAAAAAGCTACCGGCAGAATTACTTTTTCTTGTGAAGATGGGCAATTAATAAAGGATACTATTGCCAAAGCCATACAATCTAAACAAGGAGAAAGTTGCTGGATGAAGGCCATCGGGAAAGATAGCCATGGCAATACAGTTTCTGAGTTTAATTTTCAATGGACCCTTAAGCTAAAGCCTTAGCAAACAATTAGTTGGTTTTTTACACTTTATTTATTACAATTTGTTGCTCTTTCATGCCATATTTTGATTCGTTTTTATTACATTTATGATGGTATTAATCAATAAACAATTTCTTATAGCATAAAAAACTACCTAAATTTTTATACTTATTCCATATGTCTAGAGCAATGTTTGCCCACACAAAAGCCGTTTTAACCAAGGTAAGTTTTGATGTGAGGCTTTTTAGAAAGGAGCTTGAAAAAGCAATTACAAGATTACTACCCCATGAGATTGATGAATTGATGATCTGGGTGGCGTCTTTAGTCAAGCAGCATCCCCAACTCAACCAATGCTTAATCCAATTAAAACCATAATAAAAAAGCACTCTGATGAGTGCTTTTTTATTGCTTTTTTTTTAGTTATTTAACAGGACTTATAATTTCTACATCGTTAAAACGTATGGCGCCTCTAATCACACCAGCAATCACATCATAGAGGGCATTTATGATTTGCATTTTTAATTCACTTTTATTGTAAATAAGACTTACCTCTCTAGCAGGAGGTGGATCTTTAAAATAACGCAACTTATTAAATTGTTTTTTAGGAAGGTCGAGGGTGTGTAAATAGGGTAAAAGAGTCATCCCTAATCCTTCATTAGATAATTTAATAAGGGTTTCAAAACTACCGCTTTGTAATTGAAAATTGGTATCAAGATTTCCTTGTTGAGATTTACAAAGGTGAATTACACTGTCTTTAAAACAGTGGCCATCCTCCAATAACAATAAATCGTCTAACACAAGATCATCACTACTAATTTTCTTTTTTTGAAAGAGAGTGTGACTCTCTGGAACAAAGGCTACAAAAGGCTCATAATACAAAACACGCTCTTTGATGTTGTGCTCTACTAGAGGAGTTGCTGCAATGGCTGCATCAAGATGTCCTTCACGTAGTTTTACAATGATATCATCTGTGGTTAGTTCCTCTATTTTGAGTTGTACCTTAGGATATTTCTTGGTGAAATTTCTTAAAAACATTGGCAACAGAGTGGGCATCACCGTAGGGATGATTCCTACTTTAAACTCACCGCCAATAAATCCTTTCTCTTGATCTACGACATCTTGCATTCGCTCACTTTCATTAACAATATTTCGAGCTTGACTTACTATTTTTTTTCCGACAGGGGTAAGTTCAATGGGTTTTTTGCTACGATCAAAAATTAAAATTTCAAGCTCTTCTTCAAGCTTTTGAATTTGCATGCTCAAGGTAGGTTGTGTAACAAACGTTTTTTGAGCAGCTTTTGTGAAATTTTTGTTTTCTGCTACTGCTAACACGTATTTTAATTGGGTGATTGTCATGGGTACACTATTTCCAACAAAGATAAGAAAAATTGATAGTTTTTTATAAGCAGTAAGTTTTTGCTTATTGTTTAATGCCGCACAGAAATATTATTTCATTTGATAAGAAAACCACAGATACGCCCAATAAAGTAGCGGTTTTTTAGTTTATTTGTAGAAGCAATAATGCTACTTTAAAAAATAACAGTATGAATTTTTTATATTTTGATCCAGGTCTTGGTGCTATGATAGTTCAAGCCGTTGTGGCTGCTGCTGCAGGTGTGTTATTGTTCTCTAAAGGTGTAATGTATAAAATTAAAGGCTTTCTTGGTTTACTAAAAGAAGAGGATACTACCTATGATTCTATAGACATTGATGAGAAAGATGAAACAAATGAAACAAAATAACACCCACCCCCACCAAGCTTCTTTTAGAGACCCTTCTGGATATATGTTTTATGACGGGGATGTCTTAAGGCGTGCCATTAATCCTATTTATTTCAAACAATACAATGCCCTTAACGACAGTGGTTTTTTTAAGACTTTAATTAAAAATAAACTGTTAATTCCTCACACACAAACCACGGTCTCTGACGAGCAAATAGTTATCACTCCAGCGCCTATTGCGTTTATTACCAATCCTTATGAGTGGAGTTTTGAGCAGTACAAACATGCTGCCCTTCATACGTTGAAGGTCCATAAATACGCGCTTTCAAAAGGGTTTGTTTTAAAAGATGCCTCTGCTTATAATGTTACCTTTTATAAAGGAAGTCCTATTTTTATAGACACCCTCTCTTTTGATTTTTATGAGCAGGATACACCTTGGAGAGCCTACAAACAGTTTATCACTCATTTTTTTGGACCTCTAGTATTAGCCTCTTATCATGGCACAGAGATTTTTAAAATGTTACAAACCCACATAGATGGGATCCCTGTTAAATTAATAGCATCCTTACTGCCAGGTAAAAGTAAGTTGAGTTCAACCCTATACACTAACATACATTTGTTGGCTAAAATGGAACGCACCCATAGCGAAGATTACAAAGCAGAAACTAAAATTGCAAAACTTTCTCTCAAAGCCCAAAATAACATTATTGATAATCTTTTTGATTTTATTAAAAAGCTATCTATCAAACAAGAAACAGAGTGGGGCAATTATTATGACAAAACAAATTATAATGATGCCGCCTTTCAAGGCAAAAAGACCTTAATAGAAGAATGGGTAACTGCTTTAAAACCTCAAAAGCTTATTGATATTGGAGGTAATGACGGAACCTTTGCTCGTACTGTAGTAACCAAAGTACCTCATGTAATAGTTACAGATATTGACAGCAATGCAGTAGGCTATAATTACCGGCAGATACAACAAAACAAAGAGACAAACATGCTTGCTTTTGTGTGTGATGTGTTGCAGCCTGCACCTGGTATTGGTTTAAATAACTTAGAACGCAACTCTCTTATAGAAAGGCTACAAGTCTACAGCCCTGATGTTACCATGGCTCTTGCGCTTATTCATCATATAACCCTAAGTGGAAATGTTCCCTTTGATAGATCAGCTCAGTTTTTTGCTGCTTTTTCAAAACATTTAATTTTAGAATTTCCTACTAGAGAAGATTCTTGGGTCACCTCGCTACTGGTTAGAAAGCGAGAATTCATGAATCATTTTGATTTTTATAATCAAGAGGCTTTTGAAACTGGCTACAAGCAATACTTTGATATCCAGAAAAAAGAAATTGTCCCAGGAACCAAAAGAATCTTATATTTATTAAAAAACAAAGCATAAATGTCTGCAAAGAACACTAAGTCTTTTATTGCTTCTTTTTTAAAGTCTGGAAATGATTCTGTTTTACTTGCCGCTATTGCAGCAGGATTGTATCCAATTTTATTTTATTTCAGTACAAATTTTCAGTTAGTTAACACTTGGCAGCATTTACTATTTTTTGTGCTAAGCTTTATAGGGCTTCCTGTCCTACTTTTTTTTATGGTCAATTGGCTATTTTTAAAGGTAGGGTTTTTAAAAAAGTGGCAGCGGTACGTGATTCCCTTTTTAGGGGTTTTTACTTTTTTGTTTTTAATGAAAATCTGTTTGTATGCAGGGGTACAAAAAAAGATGATATTTGGCATTGTCCTTATAGCAGCCTTGCTTTCTTATTTGTTGTGGAAACAGTATAAGAAAATAATTGTATTGCAATTGCTTTTTGCAATCATGGGGCTTATTTCTCTCATTCCTGTTTTAAGCAAACAACTATTGTATGATAGTTCCTGGACCTCGCAGCCAGATGCAATCAAGGAGGCCACCTTTTTGAAAAAACCAAATGTATATTTTATTCAGCCAGATGGCTATGTTAATTTCTCTGAGATAGACAAAGGGTATTACAAGATAGATAACACCGCGTTTAAAAAATATTTGGATTCCAGTAATTTTAAAACATATCCAAATTTTAGGAGTAACTACGCTTCTACCTTAACATCAAATAGTGCCACTTTTATGATGAAGCATCATTATTATGGCAAGGGAAGTGATATTACAGAAAACACCAATGCCAGAGATATGATCATCTCAGATAACACGGTACTTAACTTATTTAAAAACAACGGATATAAGACCTATTTTTTAGCTGAGATGCCTTATTTACTTCTTAACAAACCAGATATAGGGTATGATGTTTGTAATTTTAAACCTAGTGATGTAGGCTATATAGGAACAGGATTAGGCACATATTACGATATACTTAGCCCCCTTAAAACCTATACTAAAGAAGCGATAAACCAACCTAAGTTTTTCTTTGTTGAAATTTTTAACCCAGGGCATGTCCATGGAAGGCAGCAGCAATCATTGGGTGTAGAGGGAGAACGAGCTCTATGGCAAGAAACTCTCGATAAAGCAAATAAAACCCTTGTCCAAACCCTAGCAATTATTAAGGAAAATGACCCAGATGCACTCATTGTAATCATGGCAGATCATGGTGGTTTTGTGGGTATGGAGTATACTTTGCAAACCTATACCAAAACTCAAGATAGAGATTTAATTTATTCTATATTCAGCAGCAACCTTTCTATACATTGGCCCCAAGGGGATATACCGTCCTATGATATAAATTTGAAAAGTGCAGTAAACCTTTTCAGGATTTTGGTATCTTACCTAACACAAGACACATCATATCTTGAGCATCTTGAAGATGATAGTAGCTATGTTATTTTAAATAAGGAAGCTCCTCAAGGGGTTTACAAATACATTGATACCGATGGAGCTATCGTTTTTGAGCCTCTTGCACCATAATATTGACCAAAAGGGTAACACACAAATAATGCTATTTTAATGCCTAACTATCGCGTAGAAAAATACACAAGTCAGCACCGCCATAAATGGGATGCTTTTATTGCTGAGGCCAAAAATGCTACTTTTTTGTTTGCTCGTGATTTTATGGAATATCACAGCCACAGATTTACAGATTTCTCTTTGATGGTGTATAAAGATGATCAGTTGTATGCTGTTTTGCCTGCAAATATTGTTGGTGATAAACTATATTCTCACCAAGGGCTTACCTATGGGAGCCTGGTATTGGGCAAAAGCGCTAAACTGCTCTATACCTTTGAGGCTTTTAAAAAGCTACTTTCTTTTTTACACCAACATTCTATAGCTACTTTAGAGCTGCGCAACATACCTACTTTTTACAATACCATGCCCTCTGATGAGCTGTCTTACTTTTTATTTAAAGCAAATGCAACTCTTATTAAAAGAGATGCATTGATGGTAATAGATACTAGCAATAAAATTAAATTTCAGAAAAACAGGCGTGAAGGTATCAATAAAGCAAAGCGGAATGGGCTTTGTGTTGCGGTAGATACAAATTTTGAGGGGTTTTGGAACGAAATACTTATTCCAAACCTTCAAAAAAAGCACGGGATAGCTCCCGTTCATAGTTTGGAAGAGATACAACTACTTGCCTCAAGGTTTCCAGACAATATCAAACAAGTAAATGTGTATAAAGAGAATGTGCTTGTTGCTGGAACAACCGTATTTTTGACCAAAACTACCATACATCCGCAGTATGTTTCCGGCAATAGTGACAAGAATGCCTTTGGGTCTTTAGATTTAGCCTATGATTATATCATTAATCATTTTGACAATTCTAAACGCTATTTTGATTTCAATATCTCGAGCGAACAAAACGGTACAGTTTTAAACAGTGGTCTTATTTTCTGGAAAGAAAGCTGCGGAGCTCGAACGTATGTTGCAGACAACTATCTGATAGATACAGCTTGTTATAAAACCTTAGATTTGCAAATACTATGATACCTTTTATAGACATACAGGCAATTAACAGGCGGTTTGAAGAATCATTTAAAAATGAGTTTCAAGATTTTTTAGACAGTGGATACTATATTTTAGGCAATCAAGTGAGCGCCTTTGAAAGTAGATTTGCAGACTATTGTGAAACACAGTATTGCATAGGAGTGGGTAATGGTTTGGATGCATTACGTTTAATTTTAGAGGGGTATAAAGTTTTGGGTAAATTGCAACTTGGGGATGAGGTTATTGTTGCTTCAAATACATATATAGCTACTATTATAGCCATACTGCAAGCGGGTTTAAAACCTGTACTAGTTGAGGTAGAAAACCAAACTTTCAATTTTGATATTTCTGCATTAAAACAAGCTATTTCGCCATCTACAAGGGTCATTATGCCCGTACATTTGTATGGCCAAATTGCACCTATAGAGCAAATAAATAGCCTAGCTGTTGATAATCACCTATTGATTATTGAAGATGCAGCGCAGGCTCATGGTGCAATCCATACCAATGGCAAACGTGCAGGAAATTTAGGGCATGCAGCAGGATTTAGTTTTTATCCAACCAAAAACCTAGGAGCCCTTGGTGATGCTGGGGCAGTTACTACCAATGATACCAACTTGGCTAATGCCATCAAGAAATTACGTAATTACGGATCCTCATCAAAATATGTGAATGAACTCCTTGGAGTAAATTCTAGACTAGACGAAATACAAGCCAGTTTCCTATCTGTAAAGCTGCCTTTTCTGGACAAAGACAACCAAGCTAGAAGAGATATTGCAAATGCCTACCTAAAAGGCATTTCCAATCCAAAAGTTGTACTACCATGCTATGATGGTTCAAAAAACCACGTATTTCATTTATTTGTAGTTCAGGTAGCCTCTAGAGAACATTTTCAAGACTATCTTAAGAATAAGGCAATAGCCACCTTAATTCATTACCCGATACCACCACATCAGCAAAAAGCCTTACAAGATTTAAAGAATTTACGTTTTGAGGTTTCACAAACACTTCATCAACAAGTGATTAGTTTACCCATCACCCCAGTGATGACACAACTTCAAATTGAAAAAGTAATTAACGCTGTAAACGCCTATTAATTGAAGATCCCAGAGTTTATCAAGAGTAATTTATTATTAAAGATGACCTCTTTGAATGCTGTGGTGGTATCCATTAGATTGTTGGTTTCTGCTGTGGTACAACGCTTACTTTTTGATCTAGTGGGCGCAGAAGGGCTTTTTAAAATAGGACAATTAAGGAGCCTTACTCAATTGTTAACCTCTCTCACCTCTTTAGGGGTTTTTAATGGTGTGGTAAAATATTTGTCTGAGTATAAGGATGATAAGCCCAAATTACAACAACTTTTTTCTACCACTTTTGTATTTATGGTGGTGGGTACCCTATTGTCAAGTAGTGTGCTTTTTATTTTTGCAGGCACAATTAGTGACTATTTATTTACCGACAGTGTAGATTATAGTTTTGTGATACGTTTTGTGGCAGTTGTGGCACCTAGCATTGCAGTTCAACGTGTTTTTAGTGGCGTAGTGAATGGTTTGTCTGAATATAAAAAGTTTGCTAAAATTGAGCTCATTAGCTACCTCATTAGTATAGTCCTTTTGGTAGTGTGCCTATATCAATACAACCTTTCTGGAGTTTTAATTGCTATTGCATTGGCACCTGCTATACAGGTGATTGTAGTGGTAGCTATTTTTTATAAACTGCTTAACCAATATGTGCAGTTTTCTGGCTTGAAGCTTCAAACCCCTTTTCTAAAAAACTTATTGGCTTTTACACTCATGTCTTTTGTAGCCACTATTTTATTACATTTTGTAGAAATTGACATTAGATCTATGCTTGCTGATAAAATGTCTGAGAAAGATGCGGGAGTCTGGACAAACATCAGCTTTATATCAAGAAATTACATGGTCTTCTCAGGGTCTTTATTCTCTTTATATGTCTTGCCAAAGTTTGCCGGAATTTACTCAGGAAAGGCTTTTAAAAATGAGGTGTATAGCATATATAAAACACTGTTACCCATTTTTGGTCTTGGGATGTTAATTGTGTTTTTTGGTAAATCAATTATCGTTCAACTCCTGTATCCCGGGTTAGATCAGATGTTGCCTTTATTTAAATGGCAACTACTGGGAGATTTTATTAGACTAGCCTCTCTAGTTTTAGCCCACCAGTTTTTGGCCAAAAAAATGGTACGTAACTTTATTTTCTCTGAGCTTTTATCTTTGGGACTATTTTACGGTTTTGCTAATTACCTGGTGGCAGATTATGGGGTAGAGGGTGTCGTAATAGGACATTTTTTAAGGTATATCATCTACTTTACAGTAGTGGTTTTCTTGGTGTGGCGTTATTTTAAAAATCAAAAAACACTCCAAGGCAATGCTGCTTCTACAATTTAGATACCTGCCAGGTATCTACATATTGTTGTGCTACTTTTTTATAGTCATGATATTGGGTTATAAAATCTTGTGCAGCCAATCCAATTTCTCTAATTTTTTCTGGATTATTTATGAGGTTTTCTAGGGCAAGGACCAAATACTCTACATCTGGAAGTGCATTTACAGCAACGGGAACCTTTAGCTTGTAATGCTCTATAAAACATGCCTCTGCACCTGTAAATACTACTTTTGCTTTGGCCATAGCCTCCAAAGCGTTATAGCCTTGATCATAAGCAAATACTTGGTCTAAAACGATATGTGCATGGTTGTATTTTTCTATGTACTGCCCATAGGGTACATTTTCAACAATTTCAATGTGCACTTGCTTTGGAAATTTTTGTTTTATAATTGCTAGCGCCTTTTCAAAGTAAGCTATTCCTTTGCTATGGTAATTTGTCCTGTTTACACCCATAAATATAACAATAGGACTCTTTGTGTGTAGCTCATTAAAACCTAGTTTTGTTACGTTTACTGGGTTTGGTATTAAACCCAAGTATTTTTTATGACCCTTAAGGGGCATGTGGTAATCATAATCACTTGCTATTACCCCATCCATGTTTTTAAAAATATATTGGTGGAGTTTTTTAAAAGGAGCCCTTGTGTACTTTAAAATACTATCGAACTCTTTTTTTGACACCTTGCCTTCTTTGTAATTGCTCAGTATAGAGTAGGGGTTTATATTACTTAATTGGTGTTGCACACTCAAGTAGTCTGCGCCGCAGCTAAGTAGGAATAATTTTTTATTGTGTTGTTTTAAAAACGAAACCATTTTTTTTTCGTCCTCTGGAGTAGCGCCAAAAGAACTTTCATTGATGAGTTGTACCACATCAAAGCCCTTTAAGGCCGTTTTATTTTTAAAAAACTGTTTGGTGATAAACCAAGATGTAATATCAAACTTAAATAGTAAGTAAATCACTATTTTTATTTTTCGGGCCAACCCTGTGTCAAATTTCCTTTGTATTAAAATATCACTAGGATACTTTTTAAAGTAATCTCCCGTTGAAATAACCATACACTGATGGTCCAAAGCCTCCAATCCTTCTTGCAAAGAGTTGTGCAGTCTGCTATATTCACCAACGAGAAGGATCTTCATATTTGTGGTATATTTGGGTTTTGGTATGCATCAAAAATAACATTAATTGATGAGGCAAACAGCCCCTACAAAGAAATTTAAAATTTGCCTAGTTTCTATTTCCTTGGCAAAAGGTGGAGCAGAGCGCTCAGTTGCAATGCTCTCCCAGATGCTCAGTAATTGTGGACATCAGGTTCATATTGTTGTTTTAAACAATGAAATTGATTTTACATATAGTGGCACACTTTTTAATCTAGGAGCCTTAAAGCCAAAAAAAGACCATTTTATTGCCAGACTCATTCGGTTTAAAAAATTACGAAGCTATTTAATATCTCAAAGGTTTGATGTTGTGATAGACCACAGACCCAAAAACGAATATTTTAGAGAGTTATTTTATCATAGATATATCTATCATAACTTGAAAACAATCTACGTTATTCATAGCTCAAACAAACAGGAATATTTTACAAATCAGGTCTCACTTATGGCCGCTATATATGCCAAGACATTAGCGACTGTTACCGTATCAACATACATTGAGCACCACATTGCCACACCCAGTGGAGTTCACAACTGTCATACAATCCACAATGCCTACAACCCGGCTTGGCAGCAAACATCTACTCAAAACGCCTTACCCTTTGAGAAGTATGTACTTAGCTACGGAAGGTTGCATGACGGGATTAAAGATTATTCTTTTTTAATACATTCTTTTAATGCCTCTAAGGTTTGGGAAGATGGAGTTTTTTTAGCAATTATGGGTGATGGCCCAGACAAAAAAAAATTGGAGGATCTTGCTGCCAGTATGCCATGTAAAAAGCACATTGTTTTTTTACCCTTTACTACAGAACCTTTTGGAGTTATATCAAATGCAAGATGTGTTACCCTAACGAGCAAGTATGAGGGATTTCCTATGGTACTTGTAGAATCCTTGTCTGTTGGTGTTCCGGTTGTATCTCTAGATATTGTGTCGGGCCCATCAGAGATCATTAAAGACCATTACAATGGGCTTTTGGTTAAAGAAAGAAATATAGAGAAATTTGCTGACGCCCTGAGTAATATTTGTAGAGACGAAGTAGTATATTTGAAACTAAAGTCCCATACCCAAAACTCTGTATTACAATTTTCTATGCAAGAAATTTCTCAAAAGTGGAATCAATTATTACACCATGTCATACCTTAATTTAGAAAACATATCATTACAAGAAATTCCTAAAATTAGCGATCCTGATGGTCGTGGAAATCTCTCTGTTATAGAGAGGGATGTCTTGCCTTATAAAATAAAGCGCGTGTACTATTTGTATGACGTACCTAGTGACAGTAGTAGAGGAGGGCATGCTCACAAAGAGTTACAGCAGTTTCTAATAGCCCTTAGTGGTAGTTTTGATGTGGTGCTGGATAATGGCATAAACAGAAGAACCATCACCTTAAACAGACCCAATAAAGGCTTGTTAATACCCAGTGGGGTATGGCGAGAGTTAGAAAATTTTTCTGCAGGTGCCGTTTGTTTATCTTTAGTGAGTGAGGTATATCAAGAAGAAGATTACATACGCCAGTATGATGATTTTAAGCTATTTGTAGGCGCTTAATTGAATTCCAAAAATCCCTAATAATTGTTTAATGTGAAACAATCCTTTGACAACTACAGAAGGGGCGTTTAACAAAAAACGTTGTTTGCCGTTCAAACTCTCAGGTGCTATTTTTTGTATTAGTTTTTCGGTTGTTTGTTTATTTCCAGTTCTTTTTGCCATCAATGCTAACGAATATCTATTTAAGTCTAAGAACTTTTTTAATCCTTCATGGGTCTTTGTATGCTTCTCATATATGTCAAGATCTAGAGTGTGGTGGTCTGTCTTTGGAGAGTTAGACAAACTTGAGTCAACATATCTATAGGTTGCCAACACGTCATTTAAAAATACTACCTCATAACAAATTCCTAGCCTAATCCATAAATCTGTGTCTTCTCCACTGCGGAGCTTGGGGTTGTAATATCCAATTTTTTCAAAAACATTTTTATCTAAAACAGTACTGCTACTGGTAAGAATTGTGTTTATATAACTTGAGGTAAAGTAAGATAGTACGTAACTTTTATTTGGTGTTAGTTTTGTGGTGCTATAGCTAGGATTATAGAAAGAGCCCTTAGATTCTATACGGCAAACTGAGGCAAATACATGTTTTTTTGGGTAGCTGTCGATCAGCGCATTTATTTTTTCAAGGTAATCTTCTCCCCAAGTGTCATCTGCATCCAAAAGAGCAATATATTTTGCGCTTGCTGCTTTTATACCTGTATTTCTAGCTACAGAAACACCTTGATTTTTTTGTTTTATGTACTGTATTCTGGTGTCTTTATACCCTTTTATTATTTTCTCACTACTATCTGTTGCTCCATCATTAATTATAATAATTTCAAAATCTTTAAAGCTTTGATAAAGCACACTTTCTATGGTTTTAGAAAGGTGTTTTTCTTTATTGAATACCGGTATGATTACTGAGAACCTAGGCATTTTTTTTGAGTTTACAGTAATACAAAAGTTTATATAGATCGAAAAATAACATCGAAGGACGGTTGGATGTTAAATTTTTAATGAATTTTTTTTCAAAACTGCTGCAAACAAACACAAATAATTTTATGGCTCCTACAGTCTTTAATTGGTTGTATTTAATTTGCAGGGCACGCGAGGCGATATCTATTTTATTTTCCTTTTCAAGGGCACATGTTGTTTGGATTGCACGTAATGACTTTTCAATAAATACTGAGGTACTTTCTAGCCCTAAATGGATCGTCGGGTTTTCTATATGCAGGACCTTGGCCTTTAATTCTCTTATTTTGTATGAGAAATATATATCTAGACCATAGTGGTTTGTTTCAAAGTTATTTGCTTTTACAAACAGTTCTTTAGTAACAAGCAAGTTTGCAGATATTAGGTTGTATGGCTTTTTATTTCTCGCTTCGGCACTTTTTGATTCTCTTGCTCTACCGTACACCCATCTGAGTAATTGATCCTGCATGGGTCTTTTATCTTCATATGTAATACCACCACTTATAATTTGGAATTGATTGTTTACTTGTTTTAGATATGTTTGTATGAAGTTTTGGTGTAAGGGAATTACGTCTGCATCTAAAAAAAGCAACCACTTAAATGTTGCTTTATGTGCTAGAATATTTCTTGTGGCAGTTCTGCCAAGATTTTTTTGGTTTTCTAGAAAAATACAATGCGCAAGTGCATTAATTTTTTTGTTTTCAGTGCTACTTTGTATGTCGCTAGATGCATCATCCAATACTATAATTTCGAAAGTTACAGCACATGCAATCGCTTGCTGTTGCAGGGTTTTTACAAGCGCCGTGGTGTTGTAATTGTATGTTGGTATTAAAATTGAAAGCATGAGGCTAAGGTACAAAACTGTTTATAGGTAACGTATTTATAGTATCAAGATTTTATTGCCTATTTATTTTAGTGTGTTTGTAAGTAAAAAATGTGTTTAGCATTTAATTAAATTGCGTAAGTTTCTTGTTTTTAAATAGTTAGTTCTTGTTTGGGAGTCCGTTTTGTGTATTAAATTAATTGTTTTATGTTTGCAATCCCTAAATTTTTGTGAGGATAGTATCCTCATATCAAATGAATTGCCTCATGAAAAAAAGCATATTAATAGCTGGTATAATGCTATCTGTATCTGTTTTTTCTGTATTAGGATTTTCTTCAAAAGAAACCACTACAGACCTTTCTCACTATAAAATTGAGAAAAAAGCATATTACTACCATGTGCCCACAAAAAAACAAATCAATGATTTGTTTGAGAAAATAAACAAACCCGTTTTTAGTATTTTTCTTGGAAAATCATTTATTGGTTTTAAAGAAGCGCTTGGTTTTAATGAATCTTCGGGTAATTATACCAGTGTAAATGCCTATGGTTATCTTGGCAAGTATCAATTTGCTACAACCACTCTATCTCTAATTGGGGTAAACAATGCGAGTGCTTTTATCAAAAGTGCTGCTTTGCAAGAAAAAGCATTTGTTGCTTACACTTCGAGAAATAAGTGGATTTTGCGCAGAGATATCAAACGCTTTGTAGGTACCAAAATCAATAATGTACTGGTTACTGAGTCTGGAATTTTAGCGGCTGCTCACCTAGCGGGCGCAGGGAATGTAAAAAAATACCTTCGAAGCGATGGAGATTTTTTCTTTAAAGACGCCTTTGGCACCACCATACAAACCTATTTAATGAAATTTTCTGGATATGACACCTCCTGTATTGCCCCTAACAGAAAAGCCAAAGCAGTATAGTTTCTAGAAATTTACCCCTGAATTATAAATATAGCAGGTCTTTTATGAAGATCTACCTTGATTCTTTTCCACTGTTTGACAGGGGCAGTTCTTATGTATTGAGTTGAAAGGGTAATATCACATGCAACACATATATCTGTTGTGTTTTGCAAAGTCTTGACAAGGCTCTCTAGCATCTGATTGTTTCTGTAAGGAGTTTCAATAAATAATTGACTTTGGTTCTCTACAATAGATTTTTTTTCAAGTTGTTTTATTTTTATTTTGCGCTCTACCTTATCTATAGGTAAGTAACCATTAAAGGCAAAATTTTGGCCATTAAATCCACTTGCCATTAGCGCTAACAAAATAGAGGAGGGTCCAACAAGTGGAACCACCTTTATACCCTTTTGATGCGCTTGTTCTACAACCGCTGCTCCAGGGTCTGCAATGCCAGGACAACCTGCGTCAGAGATAATACCAACATCAAAGCCGTTAAAACAGGGTTCAAGCATTTGAGGGATTTCTTGGGGCTTTGTAAACTTATTTATCTCTTCTATATGTAGACTGTTTTGCTGTTTTTTACTAGCTACACTTTTAATGAATCTACGGGCACTTTTTTCATGCTCAACAATGTAGTGGTCTATGTTTTCTATGGCTTTTTTCACCAAAAGGGGGAGTACTTCTAGTGGCGGTGTTTCTCCAAGGGTACAGGGTATAAGGTATATGTTTCCTTTCTTGTTTTCCATTTTTTGCGCTTATTCGCTGGGATATTTTTACTGTCTGATTACTTGACGATCAGTTTTTTTACAACCACAGCACCATTTGTTGTGGTGATGGTTAAAAAATACATTCCTTTGGCAAAACTTGAAGTGTTCAGCTCTTTTTGGTTTGATTGTAGGGTTTCAGCATACAAAACACCTCCTTTTATGTCTGAAATTTGAAGCTTTTCCATTACCTGTGTTTGTAATTTTATAGTAACAAAATCTGTGGCTGGGTTTGGGTAGAGTAGCACTCGTAAATCACTATTATCAAGCGTATTTAATTCTACCCCTTCTATTTTAGAAATACTTCCTCCAAGGTTTACAATGTACAATTCCTTGTTTATGTCTTCTCCAAAACCAACCCAAGTGCCTGGGTAATTTCCTTGGTTGATGTAACTGAGATTTGTAGTATTTAAAGTAGAGATCATTCCGTCTATATCAGCAAAAATATATTGGTCAAAAAGATCTGACCACAATTGGCCTCTGTATACATACCCTCCAATTACAGATCCACCACCGTTCCAACTGTAATCAAAAACAGGAAAGGTTAATTCACTCTCATCTGGGCATCCTGCGGTATTAAAAGGTGCATTGCCTTCATAACATCTCCACCCGTAATTTAAACCTGCCTGGTTTAAACTTGCTCTATTTACTTCTTCTCTAGCATTTTGTCCTACATCACCCATCCAAATAGTATTAGAATCTGGGTCCATGGTAAATCTAAATGGGTTTCTAAGGCCTGTGGCCCAAATTTCATCTCTTGTGTTTGGGTCACTTATAAATGGGTTGTCTGAGGGGATGCCATAATTGTTGCCACCACTTTGGGTGTCTATGTCAATTCTTAGTAATTTACCAATGAGTAGGGTAGGGTTTTGAGCGTTGTTGTTTGTATCACCACCTCCGCCACCATCACCAAGGCCAATGTAGAGGTAGCCATCTTGGGGTCCAAAAGCAATCGTTCCTCCATTGTGGTTTGAGAAAGGTTGTGGGACTGTTAGTATCATTACTTCTGAATTTGGATTTGCAATGTCTGGATTTGAACTGCTTACAGCAAACTCAGAAATTTGTGTATCTCCACTATTATTTGAGTAGTGTACAAAAAACCTACCGTTGGTTTGGTACTCTGGATGAAATGCCAGACCAAGTAAACCTCTTTCACCACCTGCATTTACTATAGATTCTATATCAAGAAATGGGGTTGTGTTGACTACTCCATTTAGATCTACTATTTTTATTACTCCGCCTTGTTCTACTACAAAAAGTCTTTCATCTCCAGCATTTTTTAGCCCCAAGGGACTGGAAAACCCACTAGAAAAATTTGTTAAAACTATTGTTTGTGACAGTGCATTTAAACAAAAAAATGCGCAGATAAGAAGTAAAGTATTTTTCATGATTTTATGTTTTAATAAAAATATTAAAATTACTGATTAACTAAAATTGATGCTACTCACAATTTTCTCACAGGCTTTAAAAATCAAATCATACACCTGGTTAAAACCATTTTTACCCCCGTAATAAGGGTCTGGCACTTCTTTTTCTTGTCCAGGATAGGTACTATCTAACAAAAGAGATACTTTATTTATTTCTTGAGGTGTCTTAGCTAACTTAACCACATCTCTATAGTTTGCCTTGTCCATGACAAAGATGTAATCATAGATTTCATAGTCATAAGTAGAAAACTGTTGTGCTCTTTGATGGCTGATATCGATGTTATTTTTATTGGCAACCTCTATGCTTCTTGGGTCTGGTTTTTGCCCTACATGCCAGGCCCCTGTACCGGCAGATTGCACCTCAAATTTATTAGAATCTAGCATGCTGTCTAAAATGCCATGGGCTAAAGGAGATCGGCAAATATTGCCCAAACAAACCATAAGAATTTTAGTTTTCATTGAATGTTTTTTAAATAGTTAAGCAATAAAAAATCCTGCCAGAGGCAGGATTTAGTTTTTTAAACTGTAAGTTTCTTTTGCAAGTCTTCCACATATTTTCTAAACTGTTTGTCTGTGCTTGAGAGGTTATCAACGGTTTTGCATGCATGAAGTACTGTAGCATGATCTCGTTGTCCTATCTGTGAGCCAATGGATGCAAGAGAGGCTTTGGTGAATTTTTTTGCAAAAAACATAGCCAATTGTCTTGCTTGAACAATGTGTCTTTTTCTGGTTTTTGACTGGAGGGTTTCAACATCCATTTGAAAATAATCACTAACTACTTTTTGAATGTAATCTATAGAAACTTCTCTTTTGGTATGCTTAACGTAATTGTCTACAATTTTCTTTGCCAGATCAATTGTAATTTCTTTTTTATTAAACGAGGAGTGCGCAATTAGGGATATGATAGCACCTTCTAATTCTCTGATATTTGTTTTGATGTTGTTTGCTAGAAATTCGATGATGTTTTCTGGCATTTCTACTCCGTCTCTGTATAGTTTATTTTTGATAATGGCAATGCGTGTCTCACAATCTGGATGGTTGAGTTCTGCAGATAAACCCCATTTAAATCGAGAGAGCAATCTTTGCTCTATATCTATCATATCAACAGGTGCTTTGTCACTGGTAAGGATTACTTGTTTCCCGTTTTGGTGCAAATGGTTGAAAATGTGGAAAAATACATCTTGTGTTCCTGCCTTGCCCGAGAGTAATTGAATATCATCAACAATTAATACGTCAACCACCTGATAGAAGTGAATGAAATCGTTGCGGTTGTTTTTCTTTACAGACTCACTGTATTGTTGAACAAATTTTTCGGCAGATATGTAAAGAACTGTTTTCTCTGGATACTTGTCTTTGATGTCAACTCCAATGGCGTGTGCCAAATGAGTTTTACCAAGACCTACGCTTCCAAATACTAAAAGGGGATTAAAAGAAGTGCCCCCTGGTTTATTTGCAACAGCAATACCTGCAGATCTTGCAAGTCTGTTTGATTCTCCTTCTAGAAAAGTATCAAAGCTATAGGTTGGATTTAACTGAGATTCAATTTTAACATTTCTAATACCAGGTATTACAAAGGGGTTTTTGAGCTCAGGGCTTTTATTTTTGAGTGGAACTGATACGCTTTGAGATCCTTGATTGTTGCTTCTATTTGAGCTTGGAATTCTTTCGGTAAAAGGCTGCTTGTTTCCGTAGGTGTTTTCCATCCTAATGACATAAACCAGTTTTGCTGTGGGGCCTAACTCCTTGGTTAAGGCCACTTTTAATAATTTCACGTAGTGCTCCTCTAGCCACTCATAAAAAAATTTACTTGGCACCTGGATGCTTAGTGCGTTGTCAGAGAGTTTAACTGCTTTTATTGGTTCAAACCAAGTTTTATAAGCCTGCTGGGTAATATTATCTTCTATAAACGAAAGACAATTATTCCATACGATTGCAGAAGTTTTATTCATAGTTTTAATAGAGGGTGTTTGGTAGTTAATTTTTTTGTAAAAAAAATCAGATGAGCAGTAAAAAACATCCAATTTCTCTTAAACAACAAATATGTGAACAAATTTGTAAAAAAAAAAACGTTTTGGTATTGAATTTTTGGTTTTTTTATTGCATGTTTAGATTCTTTACATAAACATCCAAAAATCAACAGTATTTACACAATTATTTTTTGAAAGCAACAACAACATCCTTACGAGTTCGATACGGAGAGACAGATAAAATGGGAATTGTTTATTATGGGAATTACGCCACATATTTAGAACAAGGAAGGACAGAATGGCTAAGAGATATGGGCTTTTCTTATAAATGGATGGAAACCAACGGTATACACCTACCAGTTGTGGAATTACATATCAAATATAAAGCTCCAGCACGTTATGATGATGTTTTAAAAATCACCACGACATTAAAGAAAATTCCTACATACAGAATTGAATTCTCTTATCAAATACACAATCAAAAGGGGCAACTTTTAATAACCGGTGATACCACTTTGGTTTTTGTAAATACTGCTACAAATAAATTACAAAAGGCGCCAGATTATCTATTGGGTAAGTTGCAGTAGTGTTTCCCGGGATAGGAAGATGATCATAGTTTTTTTATATCTACCTTATATATCGTATCAAATAAACTAAAAATTCTATCCGCATCTTTTTTTCTCACAGAAATGGTTAGGTTGCAATTGTCTTCAAGTTCCTGACTGATAATCTTTATTTTTTGATCTTTAATATTTCTCATTACCAGGCTCATCTGAGGATATTCAAAAAGAAGTAAAAATGATATATCAATTGTTTTTTCTTCAATAGTTGCCGTATTTAAAGTTAGTCTAGCAGATGTTTTATAGGCTTGGATTAATCCACCAACACCTAGTTTAGTACCTCCAAAATAACGCACACATACCACTAGGGTATTTGTTAGTTTAAAGGCTTGCAGTTGTCCATATATAGGCATTCCTGCGCTATTGTTTGGTTCTCCATCATCATTGGCTCTATATTTTTGATAGGTTTTTCCTAGTTGCCAAGCATAACAGAAATGCCCTGCAGTATGATGTTTCTTTTTTAATGTATCTATACAATGCTTGATATCCTGTTGGGTACTTACAGGAAATGCATAGCCATAAAATTTGCTTCCTCTATCTTTATAAAGGGTTTGCTCGCTGGCGGTTGTTATGGTGTAATAGGTATCTTTAGTTTTTTCCATTTACAAAGCAGTAAGACTTACAAGGGCTATGCTCATGATGGCCAAGATTATACCAATCCAATTTTTTACAGAAAGCTGCTCCTTAAAAAAGATGATGCCTAACAGGGTTGAAATTACAACGATGGCCACATTGTTTAATGTAAAAATGCCTGAACTATCTAACAAATCACTTCCTAATGCCTCCACAAGAAAATAAATAGAGAAGTAGTTTGGAATACCAAGAGCAATACCTGCGATAACATTTTTAGATTCAAGCACCAGCACACCTTTAATTTTTTGGGCAACTAATGTCATAATTCCAATAACTCCTGCGGTCATGAAAATGGTTGAAGAAAAAATAGGGATTAAGCTTTTGTCACTAATAAAGTCATTTTGCATAAAATTTAAACTGGTGTCTATAAGCCCACTACCTATAAAGACAAGCACTGGAAACAATAAGTTTCTTTTTTGCAAGGTAGCACCGCTATGTTTTTTTACAGAGACAAGATAGACAGCCACAAGCGCTAGAATAATACCAGCAGCTTTGAAAGGCCCCAGAGGCTCTTGGTAATACCACAGCCCAAATCCAATAGGGATAACAAGCGCCATTTTTGTTGCAACAGAAACTACAGATAGACCGCTAACTTGAGTAGTTTTTGCCATAAGGTTAAACACTATAATAAATAAGGCTCCCAAAGCCAGGGTAAAATAAAACCAATCGTAGTTGAGTATTGCGGAGAGCTCAATGCTATTTTGGTATCCAATTATCCCGCAGCTGCAGGCTACAAAGTAATTTACCACAATAGCCTGAAGGGTGTTGATAGCATACCGTGAAAAAAGCCTAAAGAGAACAAAAATGAACGTAGAGGCTAAAATGCTAAATGCTAAGGGTATCATTGGTTGGTGTTTTTATATATGGATAGACAGGTGTCTTTGATGTTTTTTTTGCTGTGGAGTTTTGCTTTGATAATGGGTGCTTTGAGCCCTTTTTTAAAGTTTATTTTACCTGTGTATACAAAGGCTTGATCCCAAATATCTTCATCTATAAATGTTTGCAATGTTTTTGTGCCTCCCTCAATGATAATACTCTGCAGATTATGTTTTATCGCAATGGCACAAATCTGCTGTGCTAGATTTTTTTCAAAACAAATACTCTCATATACAACAGTTTTTTTTTGTGGGGTTTTTGGCTGTACCTGTGTGATGATAATAGTGGTCGCCTTGTTATTGAAAATCTTAGCATGATCAGGTATTTTTAAATTTCGATCTAGAACCAAACGTGTTGGTGAGTTCCCTGCCCATTGGCGCGCAGTGAGACAGGGGTTATCTAAAAGAGCGGTATGTGTACCAATTAAAATACCTTGTTCTTGTGTTCTTTGTTGGTGCACGAGCTGTCTGGCATAGGCATTTGATATCCAAACAGGTTTCTTTTCATCCTTGTTTATCGGAGCGATATAACCCGCTGGAGTTTGCGCCCATTTTAAAAATATATAGGGTCTTTTTTTCTTCTGAAAGGTAAAAAAACGTTTATTAAGCTCTGTGCATTTCTCCTCTAGCACTCCCTGTGTAACATGGCACCCTGCCTCTTTAAGTTTTAGAATTCCCTTCCCTGCTACTTTTGGATTAGGGTCCATGCATCCAATTATCACATTTTTAATACCACTGGTGATAATTAAATCTGCACAAGGTGGTGTCTTACCCACATGGCTGCATGGTTCTAGGCTTACATACAGGCTTGCCTTTTCTAGTAGTTGTTGGTGTGATGTCATACCACTTGATTGCATTATTTGAGCAGTAATAGCGCTTGTTTTTGAATTTGTAATGGCATGAACTTCTGCATGGGCCTTACCAGATGTGTAATGCCATCCCTCTCCAATGATAAGATTGTTGTACACTACGACACTACCAACCAATGGATTTGGGTAGGTTGTTCCTAAGCCATTTTTGGCTAGTTCAATACAGCGTCTCATGTATTTTTGATGTATCTTCACGCTGTAAAAATACAATGATTTTTATTGATGAGTAAACCTATTATTAGAGCCATTAGAAAAGCGGATAATCCAAGCCTTGCAAGGGTGATAAGGAAGGTACTTATAGACCTTGGAGCTCCAAAAGTTGGAACTGCCCTAGCAGATACCTCCTTAGACTCAATGTTTGAAACCTATCAGGGCAAACGCCGTGTTTATTTTGTGGTAGAGGAAAAAGGAATTATTTTAGGGGGCGCTGGAATAGCAGCCCTTAAAAACTATGATGGGAATATTTGCGAGCTTCAAAAAATGTATTTTTTGGATAGTGCAAGGGGTAAAGGCCTTGGGAAACTCCTGCTCAGTCGCTGTCTGGAAGCAGCAACTTCTTTCTCTTTTCAGAGCTGTTATTTAGAGACAATGTCCTACATGATGGCTGCACAAAATTTGTACAAGAAATTTGGCTTTCAGTATTTGGATGGGCCCTTAGGGGATACTGGACATTTTTCCTGTCCTGTACAAATGCTTAAAAAACTATAAAGCTTTTGAAACTATCACAACTTAAAATAAATTATACTACACAACTTCAAGGTATGTATGACAGAGAAGAAATCCATTCTTTTTTCTACCTACTTTGTGATTCTTTTCTTAACTACCGTAGGTTTGATGTTTCCATGAATCATGATAGGTTGCTATCCAAACCTACCATAGCAAGATTTGATTCTGCGCTAGCTAGGTTACAGGCCCGAGAACCCATTCAATACATACTTGGATGTACTGAATTTTATGGGCTACCCTTTCAGGTAAACAAGCATACGCTTATACCAAGACCAGAAACCGAGGAACTTGTAGACTGGATACTGTATCATGTTCAAAATCAGGGTGTTGTGTTAGATATTCTAGATATAGGTACGGGTAGTGGTTGTATTGCAGTAGCTCTTGCAAAAAGCCTTCCAAGAGCTAGTATCTCTGCTTTGGATATATCACACAAAGCCATAGCGTTGGCAAAAGAAAATGCAATCAACAATAATGTTTCGGTTTCCTTTTCTGATCAAGATATACTTGATACCAAATCCTTGGAAAAAAAATATGATGTGATTGTATCTAACCCACCTTATGTGCGCCAACAAGAAAAAAAAGCGATGCATACCAATGTGCTAGCTTATGAGCCTAGTAATGCATTGTTTGTGCCCAACGGGGACCCGTTGTTATTTTACAGAAAAATTGCCCAGTTAGCTATGGTGTCTTTACAAACAAAAGGCTGGCTTTATTTTGAGATTAATGAATATCTATCTAAGGAGATGGATGTCTTGTTAAAAGAAATTGGCTTTGCTAATATTGAAATTAAAAAAGACTTTAGAGCTGTGCCTAGAATGATAAAATGTCAAAAACTATGAAATGTATTTGTGTGTTTTGTGGAAGTAGTGATGGTAATGACCCTTTAATTACAAAAGCAGCTATTGCGCTGGCCGATGCGCTTTTAGAGCGAAATAACCACTTAGTGTATGGAGGTGCTAAAATTGGTATCATGGGCGCCATTGCTCAAAGAGTTATCGATGGTGGAGGCCGTGTAATTGGTATTATTCCAGCATTTTTAAAAAAGAAAGAAGTAGTCCATACTCAGCTATTTGAATTAATTACCACCAAAAACATGAATGACCGAAAGCTTAAAATGCTAGAGGTAAGTGATGGTTTTATAACCCTGCCTGGTGGTTTTGGCACCCTAGAAGAACTTTTTGAAATTGCCACAGCTCTGCAATTAGGGCAACATAAAAAACCAATTGGCCTACTCAATATTAATGGTTTTTATGATGAGCTTTTAGCCTCTTTGAGTAAAATGGTTACACTGGGTTTTGTTAAACAGCATAATCTTGATTTGGTTCTTGTTGATTCATCAGTAGCAGGACTCCTCTCCAAAATGGACGCTTTCAAGGCTCCTGACAAGGCTATTTGGTAGACCTATTTGGCAGAGGTATAAACTATATTCAACACAAAAAAAGCTGATAAAAAGTCGCTATTTTTCATCTAATTTCTAGTACTTTTAAAGGATCAATTTTATTTTTGTTACATGAATGCCAAAGAACAAATTACTGCATTAAGAAATCTTCTTCGGGAGCACAATCATAACTATTATGTGCTTGATAGTCCGACAATTAGCGATTATGATTTTGACATGAAACTTAAAGAATTGCAAGCTCTTGAAGCAGAATATCCTGAGTTTGATGATCCTACCTCACCAAGTAAAAGAGTTGGGGGAGCTGTTACCAAGAATTTTGAAACCTTGAAGCATAATTTTAGAATGTATTCTTTAGATAATAGCTACTCTAAAGAGGATCTTCAAAATTGGGAAACCCGTATTAAAAAACAAGTAGATGGGCCCGTGAGTTATACCTGTGAGTTAAAGTATGATGGCGCTTCTATAAGTCTTACCTACCTTGAGGGAAATCTGCTAAGAGCTGTTACCAGAGGTGATGGGCATCAAGGAGATGATGTGACTACAAATATTAAAACTATAAAATCTGTGCCCCTGCAATTAAAGGGTGATTTCCCTGACCATTTTGAGATCAGAGGTGAAATAGTGCTGCCCTTTGATGGTTTCAATAAAATGAATGAACTTCGGTTTGCTCAAGGAGAAGAACCTTTTAGAAATCCTAGAAATACGGCTTCTGGAAGCTTAAAACTTCAAGATAGTGCCCTTGTTGCCAAAAGACCTTTGGAGTGCTTGCTATATAGTTTGGTGGGAGATAATTTACCCGTTACTACTCAAATGCAAGGTCTAGAAAAAGCAGCAGCATGGGGGTTTAAAGTTCCCAAAATTGCAAAACTTGTTAGTAGTATTGATGAAGTTTTAGATTTTGTAAATTATTGGGATGAGCATCGTAGTGATTTACCTTATGAAACCGATGGTGTTGTTATTAAAGTAAATAACCTCCAACAGCAGGAGGAGCTTGGCTTTACAGCAAAAGCACCTCGTTGGGCCATGGCTTATAAATTTAAAGCAGAGAGGGTATCTACTAAGTTAGAGAAAATAACCTATCAAGTAGGGCGTACGGGCGCAATAACTCCAGTGGCAAACCTTGCTCCAGTTGCCCTTGCAGGAACTACAGTAAAACGTGCCTCCCTTCATAATGCAGATCAAATAGCACTGCTAGACATTAGAGAAGGAGATACCGTTTATGTAGAAAAGGGAGGGGAGATTATCCCAAAAATTATAGGTGTAGATTTAGCTTTAAGAAATGAGGCCTCTATTGCAACTATTTATACAGACAAGTGTCCACAGTGTGATACGTTGCTTTCAAGAACCCAGGGTGATGCAAAACATTATTGCCCTAACGAACAGGGTTGCCCGCCTCAAATTATTGGCAGAATACAGCATTTTATTTCCCGTAAAGCAATGGATATTGAAGGCCTTGGTGGAGAAACGGTTGCTTTGCTAGTAAATGCAGGTGTGATACAAACCTATGCAGACTTGTATGACCTTACCATAGAAGATGTATTGCCCTTAGAGCGTATGGCTCAAAAAAGTGCAGAGAATTTGGTGGCTGGTGTTGCCAAATCAAAGCAAATTCCTTTTCATCGCTTGTTATTTGCCATGGGTATTCGTTATGTTGGTGAAACTGTTGCAAAAAAACTAGCCAAACACTTTAAATCTATAGATGCTTTAATGGCTGCTAGTTTTCAGGAGCTTGTTGAGGTAGATGAAATAGGTGATCGTATTGCACAGAGTGTCATTGACTTTTTTGCATTAGAAGATACTGCAGATTTGTTCTCACCTGTAAACGCATCTGGTGAGAGAAACCGCGAAATAGTTGCTAGGTTACAAAGTCATAATCTACAACTAGCTGTCTCTGCCGAAACATTAGCAGGTCAAACATCTATTTTAAACGGAAACACTTTTGTTGTTTCAGGTGTTTTTACTAACATGTCAAGAACAGAACTTAAAAAAAGCATTGAAGACAATGGAGGTAAGGTTTCCAGCAGTATATCAAGTAAAACCACATTTGTGGTTGCTGGAGATAATATGGGACCCAGCAAACAAGCCAAAGCGCAAGACTTGGGCATCTTAATAATTAGTGAAGATCAGTATTTAGAAATGATAAAATAGTTTACTGTAAGTGCTCTATAAATCTTTATTTTTGAATATTATTCTAAAAGTATATGTTTAAAGCAATAAAGCAGCGATATTATAAAAAAGCAATTACAGCAGCCCTTTCACAAAGAGATGTCTCTGGGTTAAACACCAAGTTGCAAACCTTGACATTTTTGTATGACGCAGACCTTGTAAACGAGCTTTCTCCCTATTACAAAATAGCAAACTCACTAATGGTCTTAGAGACAAAAACACATTTTTTTTCTTACGTAACATCAGAGAAAAAAACACCGTCTTTATTGCGTGATCAGTTCACTGAGAAGGATATTTCATTTAAAGGTATCTTAAAAGGACCATCTGCTATAGATTTTGTAAAGCAGTCTGCGGATGTATTAATTTATATGTCTAATAAAAAGCATTTACCTTTAGAAACCATTGTTGTAAAAAGTAAGGCTAAATTTAAAGTAGGGTTTAAAGGGCTAGACCCTCGTTATTTTGATTTAATTTTAGGGGTAGATCCATCAGATACTCAGGCAATAATTACAGAGCTTACTAAATATTTTAAAATTCTAGGAAAAATACAAGCATGAAACAACTCAAAGGTACAGGTGTAGCGCTAATCACACCATTCACAAACAAAGGTACAGTAGACACTGCTAGTTTAACAAGTATTGTTAACTTCCAAATAGCAAATGGGATTGATTACTTGGTTGTTTTGGGAACAACAGCAGAGAGCGCAGTGCTTTCAAAAGAAGAAAAGCAATTGGTCATCGATACAGTAGTGAGTGCAAATGCAGCCAGATTGCCATTGGTTTTAGGTATTGGTGGCAATAATACCCAGGCAGTTATTGACGAGTTTACAGCAACAGATCTCAATGCATTTACTGCAATTTTGTCTGTATCGCCCATGTACAATAAGCCAAGTCAAGAAGGAATTTACAGACACTTTGCAGCTATCGCATCTGTAAGCACCAAGCCAATTATTTTATACAATGTTCCTAGCAGAACTGCCAGTAATATGGAACCTCAAACAGTTGCTAGATTAGCCCGAGATTTTAAAAATATTGTAGCTATAAAGGAAGCAAAAGGAGACATGGTGCAGGCCATGGAAATGATTGTTCAAACACCCAATGACTTTTTGATTATCAGTGGTGATGATATGATTGCCCTACCGATGACTCTAGCGGGTGGCGCAGGAGTAATATCTGTGATAGCTCAGGGCTTTCCAGAAGCTTTTTCTAGTATGATTAACCTTGCATTACAGCGCGAGGTAGATCAAAGCTATGCAATACATTATAAAATAGCACCAGCAATAAACTATATATTTGAACAGGGAAACCCAGCAGGAATTAAAGCAGTATTTGCTGCCTTAAAATTATGTGAATCTACTCTAAGACTCCCCCTGGTTGAGGTGGATGCTGTTTTGAATGAAAAAATCAAAGCTTTTGTGCAAGCTTTTGAACATTGATTGTTTTTTGTGACCATTTTGTAGGCCATTTAATTAGTAAAACGAATGGCAATACAATACAGGCCAACGATAATAAGTTTTTGTAATCACGTATAATTCACTACTTTTGCCCGATGTTTTTTAAAACTATGAAACACCTTATTTTCTTTTTAATCTCAACTGCAATTCTGTTCAGTTCTTGTACCCCTTATCAGGTGGTACTCAAGGAATCAGATAGCGTTGCTAAGTATAAAATGGCAGACTCTTTGTATCAAGTTGCTATGGCTACTGGTAAAAAAGCAAAATTTAGAAGTTCACTAAAACTTATGGAGCAAATTGTTCCGCTCTACAGAGGAAAGCCACAAGCAGAAAAGCTTTCATACATTTACGCAAATACCTTCTACAATTTGGGAGACTATTTTGTTGCAGGATATCAGTTCGAGCGTTTTGAATCCACCTATCCAAAGAGTGATAGTGTTGAGGTTGCTGCCTATAAGTCTGCAAAAAGCTATTATGAATTATCACCTAGGTTTTCTTTGGATCAAAAAGACACAAGAAAGGGTCTAGAGAAATTACAAGCTTTTGTAAATAAATATCCAAATTCCTCCTACAGAATAGAGGCTAATGACCTTGTGACAGAGTTGCGTGACAAGCTAGAAAAAAAAGATATTGAAACCGCACACCAGTATTTTAATATTGGAGAACAAATAGGAAGCTTTAAGCCCGCTGTAGATGCTTACGAGAATTTCATTTCAGACCATCCTGGATCTATCTACAGAGAATTTGCTTTTTATGGAAGGGTGGAAGCCTCATACAATAGAGCGATCAGTAGTATACCAGCTTTTCAAAAAGAAAGGCTTTTGATTTCAAAAGAATACTACAACAAGTATGCAAAATATTACAAAGATGGCGTCAAAAAACAAGATGCAGATGCACTTATTGCCGCTATAGATAAAGAATTAGAAAAGTACCAACAATCCACAGAAAATTAAGATTATGGCAGATATTAAAAACAGCGAGGCACCATTAAGCACTACTACTATTGATAAAAACAAAGTAGATGAGCCAACAAACAACATTTATGAGGCAATCTCTATAATTTCTAAAAGAGCAACTCAAATTAATGGAGACATTAAAAAAGAATTGCTAGAAAAACTTGACGAGTTTGCAACATACAATGATAGTCTTGAAGAGATTTTTGAGAACAAAGAACAAATTGAAGTTTCAAAATTCTACGAAAAACTTCCTAAGCCACACTCATTGGCTGTACAAGAATGGTTAGAAGATAAAATCTACCACCGCAATACTGCAGATGAGGATTTAGAATAGTAAAACACCTATGGGGGTACTAAGCCAAAGAAAGATTTTACTTGGCGTAACGGCTGGTATTGCTGCTTACAAGGCCGCATTTTTGGTGCGTTTACTCATAAAACAAGGGGCTGAGGTAAAAGTTGTAATGACACCAAAGGCCAAAGAGTTTGTAACACCCTTAACACTTTCTACACTTTCTAAGAACGAAGTATATTCTTCCTTTACCAATGAAGAAAATGATAATACCCAATGGAATAACCATGTAGAGTTAGCCCTTTGGGCAGATTTATTTATCATTGCCCCAGCCACAGCAAACACACTTTCAAAAATGGCACATGGTACCAGTGATAATTTATTATTGGCCACCTATCTTTCTGCAAAATGTCCTGTTTATTTTGCTCCAGCTATGGATTTAGACATGTACAAGCACCCTAGCTCTAAAGAAACTTTTGATAAGTTAATAGCCTATGGGAATCATATGATACCTGCTGCCTCTGGCGAATTAGCAAGTGGTTTGGTAGGCCAAGGAAGAATGGCAGAACCAGAGGCTATTGTTTCTTTTGTGAGTACTCATATTTTACACACATTACCCCTAAAAGGCAAAAAGGTGCTTGTCACAGCAGGACCTACCCACGAATTAATTGACCCTGTACGATTTATAGGAAATCATTCTTCAGGTAAAATGGGTATAGCAATTGCTGAACACGCAAGTAGTCTGGGGGCAGTTGTTACACTAGTTTTAGGGCCATCGAGTGTTCCTGTTTCAGACAAAGATATAGTTGTAAATAACGTCACTACTGCCCAGCAAATGTATGATGCTGTAAGTGATCATTACCAACAATCTGATATTGTGATTTGTAGTGCTGCCGTTGCAGACTATAAACCAGTACATACCTCAGATCAAAAAATTAAAAAGAAAACTGGCGAAGGATTGACTTTTGATCTTGAGCCCACAAAAGATATATTAGCTAGCTTGGGATTGCAAAAGAAACACCAATTTTTGGTGGGCTTTGCGCTGGAAACTCAAAATGAATTGGAAAATTCAAAAAAGAAACTTGAAAAAAAGAATTTAGACTTAATTGTGTTAAATTCGCTTAGGGACAAAGGAGCAGGTTTCAAAGGAGATACGAATAAAGTTACCTTTATCGATAAAGACAATAAAGTAACCCCTTTTGATGTTAAATCAAAGCGAGATGTTGCAAGAGATATTTTAGAACATATTATTTCAAAGTTAGATGCGTAATTTTATACTATTTATTAGCTTAAGTGTTTATACAATCACGAGCATTAGCCAAGAGCTAAACGCAAATGTGTATATAGATGCTGAGCAAACAGGCCAGCAAAATAACCAAATCTTCAAAACACTTGAGCAGCAGCTTACAGAGTTTCTAAACAATCGCAATTGGACAGATGAGAGTTACCTGAATCAAGAGAGGATCAATTGTAATTTTACGCTAATCATCTCTAGTTTTGATGGCACATCTTTTGGTGGATCTTTACAAGTACAATCTTCTAGACCTGTATTTAACTCCTCTTACAATGCACCGATATACAACTACAATGATAGGCAAGTAACTTTTGAGTATAAAGAGTTTGAACCCCTTGTGTTTAACATTAATCAAATAGAGTCAAACCTTGTGGCGCTGTTTTCTTACCATGCCTATACTATTATTGGTTTGGACGCAGCTTCTTTTGAGGAAAATGGCGGAGACACTTACTTTGAAATAGCCAAACAAATTGTAAATACAGCTTCCTCCAGCAGTTATATTGGTTGGAAATCAACAGATGGTACACAGTCTAGATATAGATTCAATGATGCCATGGTCTCTAATGTATACAGAGAGTTTCAATCTGCAATGTATGCATACCATCGTGAGGGTTTGGACATCATGGAATCTGATCAAAAACAAGCAAAACTAAATATTATTGAGGCATTAAAATTGCTCAAAAGTATAAATGATCGTAGGCCCAATTCTTTTGTGCTGCGTACCTTTTTTGATGCTAAGGTAGATGAGATTACATCCATATTTGCCAGCGGGCCTCAAGTAAATACAGCTACTTTAAAAGAATCTCTTAACAGAATGGCACCAACCCGAAGAAATGCCTGGGGAGAGATCAACTAAAAACTTGGTCAGTTTTTATTAATACAAGAAATGTAAAGGTATGGTATTACATCTTTCGATAAAAAATTATGCTTTAATCCAGGACATACAAGTGTCTCTTACCAAGGGTTTAACAATCATCACTGGAGAAACTGGTGCTGGTAAATCAATACTTCTAGGTGCATTAGGACTATTACTTGGTAAAAGAGCAGACCTCAGTAGTGTTAAAGATGCGAGCCAAAAATGTATCATTGAGGGAGAGTTTTCTCTAAAGGGGTACGATTTAAAAACATTTTTTAAAGACAATGACCTTGACTATGATACCCATACCATCATACGAAGAGAAATTTTACCCAACGGTAAATCAAGAGCCTTTGTTAACGACACTCCAGTGGGCTTGTCACAATTACAAGTTTTGGGTCGATATCTTGTTGATATTCATAGCCAACAACAAACCAATAGTTTTGCTACAGAGGCCTACCAAATAGAAGTTCTAGATGCTTTATCAGGTAATGCTGCTACACTTCAAGCATACCAAAACACTTTGACTGAGTTCTCTTGTGTTTCTAAAGAATTAGAAGCACTTCTATCACAGAAAGAAACAGCTTTAAAAGAGCTTGATTACCACACTTTTTTACATCAAGAACTCGAGGAGGCTTCCTTACAAAGTTTAGATCAGCAAGCATTAGAAACCGATTATCAAACCCTAAATAATGCAGAGGAAATACAAGCCTCTGTTGCTGGTTTGGATCAGCTTTTTTCTCAAGAAAACGTTGGGATCATAGATCGCATCAAAAATGCAAGAAGCCTTTTAAACACTATTACAAAATTTGCACCCACCTACCAAGAGTTGTATGATAGATTGCATAGTGTTACCATAGAGCTTGAAGATATCATTTCAAGTATTGAACATGCCTCTGAAGGATTACAAGTAAATCCTGCAGAATTATTTAGAGTAGACCAGTTACTGCAAACCCTTTACAGACTTCAACAAAAGCATCATGTTTCAAGCGTAGAGCAGTTACTGGAAATAGAATCACAGCTAAGTTCAAAAATTAACACAACTCTCGATTTAGACACCACCATACAAACCCTGGAAAAACAAAAACAAAAGCTCTCAGATACACTGCTAAAGTTTGCTGGTGATCTTCATAATACTAGGGTAGAGGCGGTGCCTATATTAGAGCAAAAGTTAGTATCTTATTTAGAATTATTGGGGCTACCTAACGCCAAGTTTAAGATAGAGATTACAACCCTGCCAACGTTTAAAAAAACAGGTACAGATAGTCTTGCACTTTATTTTACAGCCAATAAGGGAGGTAATTTTGGGCTTTTAAAAAAGGTAGCATCTGGTGGTGAAATGAGCCGTATCATGCTCTCTGTAAAAGCTTTATTATCTCAATACAAAAAATTACCTACTATTTTTTTTGACGAGATTGATACTGGAGTCTCTGGAGAAATTGCTCTTAAAATGGCATATATCATGGAACAGATGAGCTCTCATATGCAAATTCTTAGTATTACCCACTTACCACAAATAGCTGCCAAAGGGCAACAACATATTAAAGTCTATAAAGAAGATCAACACAACACAACTACCACGCATTTAAAACAACTCTCTGAGGAGGAGCGAATTGTTGAAATTGCTCAAATGATTGGTGGTAAAAACATTACAGACACTACCTTGGCCAATGCAAAAGAATTACTTAATTAAAAAAGGATACTGTATATTTACACCCTAACGTTACAAATTTAAACAACCATTAAAAGTATAAAAGATGTCTTATAATTTATTGAAAGGGAAAAGAGGAATTATTTTTGGAGCTCTTGATGAGAATTCAATCGCTTGGAAAACTGCCGAAAGAGTTCATGAGGAAGGAGGAACCTTTGTCTTAACAAATGCGCCTATTGCCATGCGTATGGGACAAATTAAGACATTAGCAGAAAAAACAGGCTCTGAAATTATACCAGCAGATGCAACCTCTGTGGAAGATCTTGAAAATTTAGTGTTAAAATCTATGGAGATTTTAGGTGGTAAAATAGATTTTGTTTTGCACTCTATAGGAATGTCTGTAAATGTTCGTAAAGGGAAACCCTATACAAGCCAAAATTATGACTGGACTCACAAAGGATGGGATGTTTCTGCGGTTTCTTTCCATAAAACAATGAGCGTCTTGTTCAATCACAATGCAATGAATGAGTGGGGAAGTATTGTAGCCCTATCCTACATGGCAGCACAACGGGTGTTTCCAGATTATAATGATATGGCAGATAACAAAGCCTTTCTAGAGTCTATTGCTCGAAGTTTTGGTTATTTCTTTGGTAGAGATCAAAAAGTACGTGTCAATACAATTTCTCAATCTCCAACACCAACAACTGCTGGTCAAGGCGTAAAGGGATTTGATGGTTTTATTGCTTATGCTGAGAAAATGAGCCCTCTTGGTAATGCTACTGCCGAGGATTGTGCAAATTATACCATTGCTATGTTCAGTGATTTAACCAAGCGTGTTACCCTACAAAACTTATTTAATGATGGTGGCTTTTCAAATATGGGTGTGAGTGACCAAGTTATGGACACCTTTATAAAAGAGTAAAATGTAACATACAGTTTGTTGAACCACCTTAACGAGAGTTGAGGTGGTTTTTTTGATTAACTTTACAACATGAAAATACATTTTTCATTTATCATTCCAGTTTACAATAGACCCCAGCAGATTAAAGAATTGCTTGAGAGTTTTACGCTCTTAACTAGTAATGACCCTTTTGAAATTGTTATCATCGAGGACGGATCTACCCACTGTAGCTCAGAAATTATAGCAAGCTACCAAGACGTGTTAGATATTTCATATCATCAAAAGCCTAATACAGGTCCTGGAGATTCTAGAAACTTTGGGATGAAGCTTGCCAAAGGAAATTACTTCATTATTTTAGACAGCGATGTACTTTTACCTCCAGATTATCTGCAACAAGTGAGTGTCTTTTTAGAGCAAAATTATGTGGATTGTTTTGGTGGAGCAGACAGGGCTCATTATACTTTTACCAAGATACAGAAGGCCATTAATCACACCATGACTTCTATTTTTACAACCGGAGGTATTCGAGGTAGTAAAAAAACAGTACAACATTTTGAGCCAAGAAGTTTTAACATGGGCATCTCCAGAAAAGCCTTTAAAGCCACATCAGGATTTGCTAAAATTCATCCTGGAGAAGATCCAGATTTATCACACCGTGTTTTAAAAGCAGGATTTAAAACTGCTTTTATACCAAAAATAGCTGTGTTTCATAAACGTAGAATCTCTTGGAAGAGCTTTATGATACAAGTTACAAAGTTTGGTTTGGTGCGCCCTATACTTAACCAGTGGCATCCTCAGGGCGCTAAGATTACCTTTTGGTTGCCTACATTGTTTGTGTGTTTCACGCTTATTAGTTTATCACTAAGTGTATTTTACCATTGGCTATTTCTATTGCCTTTGGTTAGTTATGTGGTCATTGTACTTGTTGAGGCAAGTGTAAAAACAAAAAGTTTGGTGATTGGTTTTATGGCAATTTTAGCTATGTTTATTCAGTTTTTTGGATATGGATATGGTTTTTTTAAGTCTGTTGTCTATATACAATGGCTCAAAAAAGACCCTCAAAAACAGTTCCCAAGATTATTTTTTAAGTAATTTACAGAAGGCATATATAGGATGGTAAAAACATATAAAAATCGATTCAAGAATTCAAAACTAAAAGCATTTATTGTCTTTTTGTTTCTTGCCTCTTTCTTTTGGGTGCTAACAAAGTTTTCTAAAAAGGAGGTTGGCTCTGTAGGTGTCTCAATACGCTATGTTCATATACCCAAAGGATTTATGTTAGATGACAACACAGTAGCGGATTTATCTTTTAATGTAAACGCCACAAGATTTGAGTATTTAGGTTATGTCTTTAAAAAACCAAGTATTAACATTGATGTAAGTACGTATTTTAATGAGACTACAAATACAGCACGTGTGGGTGGTGCTGCGCTCGAAAAACTCATCCTAAATCAAGTCGTGAATGATGGTTTTATTACCCAGCTCTCTATACCAGAGCTCAATTTAAATTTGCAAGCCCTAAGCTCCAAAAAGGTTCCAGTTTTGGGACAACTTTCTGTTTCATACCTTGTGGGTTTTGATGCTTTGGGTGCAAAACAAATCAAGCCTGATTCTGTTTCTATCACAGGACCAAAACAACTGTTGGATACTATTTTTTCAGTTACTACAGCCCCCTTACAACTCTCTGATATTTCAGCATCTTTCTCTGAGCAAATTTACATTGAACCCCTACCAAATTCACCAGTTGATATCTCCCCAAAGACTGTAACTCTATCACAGGCGGTATCTGAGTTTTCTCAAAAAATATTAATGGTTCCTATAACTATGATCAACCAACCATTACAAGGAAATTTTAAATTGCTTCCAGCAAGCATCCGTGTTGCATGCAATGTTCCAGTTGCAAAATTTAATGAGATAACCCCAGAGGATTTTACCATTATCTGTGACTATAATACCAGAGACATAGAAGATAACTTTATGATCCCTGTAATCGAAAAGAAGCCTGCTAATATTACTGGTGTAGAAATGGAAACAAAAAAAATAGATTTATTGATATTTAAATGAAAATAATTGGATTAACGGGAGGTATAGGTAGCGGTAAGACAACCATTTCTAAACTTTTTAAAGCCATGGGGGTACCGGTATATATTTCTGATACTCAGGCAAAAAAGATATTGAAGTCTTCAAAGGTTGTCAAATCAAAAGTAACTACATTGCTAGGTGATAATGCATATACCAATGGTGTGCCTAACCCAGATTATATAGCCCAACTTGTATTTAATGATGCAGAATTATTAGCGGGTTTAAATGCAATTATTCATCCCAAAGTTCATTCTGATTTTAAACAGTGGGTCAAAAAGCAGGATGCGCCCTATTGTATTAAAGAAGCTGCTATTTTATTTGAAAATGGCGGTTTTGCTATGTGTGATGCTACTATTTTAGTGGTCGCTCCCAGACACATAAAAATAGAAAGAGTGCTCAAGAGGGATCAAACTTCACTCAGTAATATTGAGCAACGTATGGAGAACCAATGGGAGGATCAAAAGAAAATTCCATTAGCAAGCTATATTGTTGAAAACATTGATATGGCAAGTACAAAAAAACAAGTACAAAAAATTCATAAAACACTTCTAAGTACTTGTATTTCAAATCCCTAGTTTTTTTGTTATTATTAAGTTAAACACAAGAAAGGCTATTTGTTAAAAACTTACTTTTGAGTTATGGACAAAAAAATCTTTAGCTTATTAGTTGCTTTAATGGCTCTTTCTCTGCTTGGGATTATTTGTATTCAATGGTACTGGATTTCTAACTCCTATGATAATAAAGAAACCCAGTTTATTTCTAATGTGAGGCAAGTTTTAGTCAACACATCTGAAGAAATTGAATTAAATGAAATTGAAAAATACTATACCATATACAGTGATATTTTATCTGAGGCTGGTGCGCCAGAGCACATCAGTATTAGTGAATTAATCTATAAAATTAACACCGATAAATCCAATGATTCTTTTATATTCTCTGACGGAATACTAGAAGAGGATTACAAATTATCTACAAGTTTTCTAGACACAGATTTTGATAGTATTGTTTTTAAAAAAGTTAGTAGTAAAACAAAAACCCAAAAAGTATTACAAAGTGTTGATGGGACTCTCAGTCAAACCATAAAAACAGAGTCTTTTGCTAAATTGAAAGATTATGAAAAAATACAATTTGAAAATGCATTTGCGAACATATCTGCAAACACTCCTTTACATCTGAGGGTAACAGCCAAAGAAATTCAGCAAAGTATTTCAAGGCAACTTGAAGATAGGGGTGTGAAATCAGGATTTCAATTTGCAGTATATAGTAACAACTTGGCTACCAAGGTTCGTTCCAAGAAATTTGACATTTCTCCCCAAACAACTTTTCGAGTGCCTTTGTTTGAAAACAATGAAGTAAACCAGGGATATCAATTGTATGTTAATTTTTACGAACAAGATCGAGATGTTTGGTCTTCAATTTTTGGTATGTCGATGCTATCTCTTTGTTTCACTAGTGTTATTTTTATTGCTTTTTACACCGCACTGAGTCAATTAGTGAAGCAAAGACAAATTGCTCAAATTAAAAATGACTTTTTAAACAACATGACCCATGAATTTAAAACTCCTATCGCCACTATTGGTCTGGCTTTAGATGCTTTAAAAAATCCAAAGGTGAAGGGAGATGAAACTTTCTTAACTAAATACATCAAGATGATTCGTGATGAAAACGCAAGAATGTTGGGTCAAGTTGAGGATGTGTTGCGTATTTCAAGTTTAGAAAAAAACGAACTTGATTTACCTAAAGGCCCTTTTAATATACATCACATTATTGAAGATTCTGTTTCACACATAGGCCTTATTGTTGAAGATAATGGAGGTTATGTTAAAACACATTTAGGAGCGCTAAAAACAGATGTTTATGTCAATGAATCGCACATGACCAACGTCATTGTAAACATACTAGATAATGCAGTAAAATACTCTGAAGGGATTCCAAAAATTGATCTGTATACCCAAAGCATTAAAGATAAAATTATAATCAAAATACAAGACCAGGGCATTGGTATGAGTAAAGCAGAGCAAGATAAAATATTTGATAAATTTTACCGTGTTCCCACTGGTGATATACACAATGTGAAGGGGCATGGGCTAGGTTTGTCTTATGTAAAAAAAATTCTTGACGATCATGGTGCAAAAATTACCATTGAAAGTGAAAAAACAAAAGGAAGCACATTTATAATTAAATTACAATTAATATCTTAACGTATGGAAACTGAGAATAAAAAAATACTACTAGTTGAGGACGATCCAAATTTTGGAATCGTCCTTAAAGATTATCTTACCATGAATGACTACAATGTTATACATGCTAAAAATGGTATGGAAGGTTTTGAAAAATTTAAAAAAGATGATTATGATCTTTGTATTTTGGACGTGATGATGCCGTATAAAGATGGGTTTACACTTGCCAAAGATATCCGCCAAAAAAACCAAGATGTACCCATTATCTTTCTTACGGCCAAGGCAATGAAAGAGGATGTATTAAAAGGCTACAAAGTAGGAGCAGACGATTACCTTAATAAACCTTTTGACAGTGAGGTTCTTTTGATGAAAATCAAAGCTATTATGCAGCGTAAGGCAAAAGATTCTATTGCAGAAAGTAAAGAATTTGAGTTTCAAATAGGTAATTTTTTCTTGAACTCAAAGCTGAGGTTTTTGACCTTCCACAAAGAAAACCCTGTAAAATTATCTCCAAAAGAAAATGAGTTGTTGCGTTTACTTGCTTTGCATAAAAACGATCTTATGCCCAGAGAGCTTGCGCTTATAAAAATTTGGAGAGATGATAATTACTTTACTTCAAGAAGTATGGATGTGTACATTGCCAAACTGCGTAAGTACCTTAATAAAGAAGATGATGTAGAGATTATAAACATTCACGGAGAAGGGTTCCGTCTTGTAGTTAAAAGCGAGGTTGATATGTAACAAAGAATCACATACGTAAGAGTAAAAAACGTCCTGCTACAGGGCGTTTTTTTCTTTGATAAATTCAATGATTTTTTTATTATCACAATCGTGGTCAAACCAATGTATATTTTCATTTTTCCTAAACCATGTACCTTGTCTTTTTGCAAATCTTCTGGTATTTTTTTTAATTTCTTCGACTGCTTTTTCTAGGGTAAGTGTACCGTTAAAGTACTGAAATAACTCTCTATATCCCACGGTTTGTAAGGCATTTAAATTGGAATGAGCAAGCAACTCTTTGGCTTCCTCTACAAGCCCATTTTCTAACATGATATCTACTCTTTTATTAATCCGTTGATAGACTATTGACCTCTCTGCGGTAAGACCTATATAGAACGTTTCAAAATTTCTGTTGGCAGCTTTTGCTTTCAGAAAACTAGAGTAGGGTTTGCCGGTTGCTCTATAAATTTCTAAAGCTCTTATTACTCTTCTAGGATTCTTTGTATCCATTGTTTTAAAATACATTGGATCTACCTTTTTTAATTCTTGTTGTAGGATTAAAAGGCCATCTTTATCTAGTTGGGTGTTAAGTGTCTCTCTTATTTGTTTATCGATGTCAGGAAAATGATCTAGACCATTAACAACTGCATCGATATAAAGCCCAGAGCCACCTACAAGAACAACGGTATCTTTTTGGACAAACAGCATCTTTAGTTTTGCTAGTGCTTCTTTTTCAAAATCTGCAACCGTATAGGTGTCAAAAATACTCTTATGTTGAATAAAATGATGTGGAGCGGCGGCCAGTTCTTGGCTAGAAGGAACGGCAGTACCAACATTCATTGATGCATAAAACTGGCGGGAATCTGCAGAAATAATTTCTGTATTAAAAGCGGTAGCAAGGGCAATACTAAGCCTTGTTTTGCCAATAGCAGTTGCTCCTACAACACATATAAGTAATGGTTTTTTGGACATCAGATTTAGGAATCTTCCTCAAGTAGGGATGTACCGCATTGATGACAAAATGCGGCATGGTCATTATGGTTATTTTCATTGCAGTTTTGACAAGACTGTGTGTTTAAATGAATGTACTCTGGATCATTTATTGTAGGTTTTTTCTTCCTGGCATATTCTGCGCTTACTATACCTGTTGGAACAGCAATTATTCCATACCCCATAATCATAATGATTGCGGCTATAAATTGTCCAAGAGGTGTTACTGGAGCAATATCACCAAAACCAACAGTGGTGAGGGTCACAATACACCAATACACACTGATGGGAATGCTTACAAAACCACTTTGCTCTCCTTCTATGAGATACATAATGGTCCCGGCAATGATTGATAAAATTAAGACTGCAAATAAAAAAACCAGTATTTTTGCTTTGCTATTTCTTAGTGCACGACTTAGTTTGTTGGCCTCACCCATATAACGGGTAATCTTAAGAATTCTAAAAACCCTCAAAAGTCTGAGTGCTCTTACTGCAAGTAAAGCATTACTTCCAGCTAATATAAAGGACACGTAAAGAGGTATGGTGGATAGGAAGTCTATGATTCCATAAAAACTAAAAATGTAATTCAACGGCTTTTTTACACTAATGATTCTAAGGATATATTCTATGGTAAAGAATACGGTGATGATCCATTCTCCAAAATACAAAAGGTCATGATAGTTCGCATCTATAGACGCAACACTCTCTAGCATGACTAGAATCACACTTACTAAAATTAGTATGAGTAACACAACATCAAAGAGTTTACCCATGGGAGTATCTGCCTCAGCGATAATAATGTGTAATTTGTTTTTTAAATCTTTTTTTGTCAATCTTAAAGTTTTACTGAGTTAAATGTAGTGAAGTTTATATAAACACGGTTACTTTGGTTCTAGATTTATAATTTTAATGACTTTACGTCTTCTAAGGTAAGACTGCAAAATATGTTGGGCATCTCTATTATTTTGCATAGGTCTTATAATAGATTTTAAAATTTCTGGGTTGGTAATTTGATGATTTAAGGCGTAATAACCAAACCCTTTATAGATGCCTTTTTCAATATATATTACAGATCGCTCTTGGGGATTTCTTCCTTTGTCTATGATAAGCATGTGTTGGTTTTGATAGCTATAGTTGCTTAAAAACGCTGTTACTTTTTTGTTGTAAGTCTCTGGTTTCTCTTTCCCAATACAAGCTCCAAGACATTCTTTTATGTCGTAGTTAAAGCAAGCATTATCTGTATTTTGAAGGCCTCCAAGTTTTTTACACAAAGCATATTTCCCAATACTATTCTCAAGATGGTTCTTGGCAGATTGAAGACTGTTATAGGTAGTAATGGCTTTTTTACGGGCATCGACCTTTTCAATCTTTAGATTTATATATCCTTTTTGATCTGTAAAGGAAGTAAGTTGTGCGTTAAAACTTCTTTTTCTTAGGGCTCTGTTATATTTTGGGCTAAGTTGTTTTATATCTTCACTTTCTTTTAGCAGTGCAATAAGTTCATTCCCTGTTTTCTCATAACTTATGGCTGTAACCTCACGTTGAATATTTTTAGATTTTCTTGTATCGTTTGTGAAATGTTGGGTCAGTCTTTTTTGTATGTTTTTACTTTTTCCAATGTAGATAATGGTACCATCTTCTCGGTGCATGTAGTACACGCCAATATCTGTAGGTGCTGTTTTGATTAACTCGAGTAATTTTGAATCTATATTTTTTCTGGGATTTACTTTAATGTATCGTTGTACTATTTCTTTTTTCGCATCCTTGAGAAGAAGAAGTTTGAAAAGTTCAACGGTTGCTAGTGCGTCTCCTGCTGCGCGATGTCTATTGGTAATCGGTATCCCTAGACTTTGGACGAGTTTGCCTAGACTATAGGAGGGCATATCTGGCATGAGTTGTTTAGCCAGTTCTACGGTGCATAGTGTTTGCTTATCAAAGTTGTAGCCTAATCTGTCAAATTCTGTGGTAAGAATTCTATTGTCAAAATGGGCATTGTGTGCTACCAAAATAGCACCATCTGTAATTTCTATAATGCGTTTTGCAACTTCATGAAATTTTGGGGCTGTACGTAACATGTCCTTACTAATTCCAGTGAGCTTTACCACAAAGGGTTGTATTGGTATTTCTGGATTTACAAGACTTGCAAATTGATCTACTACCTTATCTCCATCAAAACGGTAGATTGCAATTTCTGTGATGCCTTCTTCATTATACTTTCCCCCGGTAGTTTCTATATCTAAAACTGCGTATTCCAATATCTAAGTTCTTAGTTATAATTCCTAGCTCCAAAAATAGAACTTCCAATACGTACCATAGTACTTCCATGATCTAATGCAAGGGTGAAGTCACCGCTCATTCCCATGCTTAAAATAGTTAATTGTGGGTGTTGTTTGATAAATTTTTGATGCAGGTTGCTTAGTGTTTTAAATTCTGTTTCTATTTGTGCTTTATCATCTGTAAAACTTGCCATTCCCATAAGTCCAACAATAGAAACGTGCGGGAGAGTGTCTTGAATATCTTTGGCTAGTAATTGCCATGCATCTGTTTGATGTAAACCAAATTTGTGTTCTTCTTTTGCTATTTTAATTTGTAATAAGCACTTGATTACTCTTTGGTGTTTGGCGGCTTGTTTGTTTATCTCTTTCAGTAATTTAAGGCTGTCTACCGTATGTATTAAATCCACAAAAGGGGCCATGTATTTTACCTTATTGGTTTGTACATGTCCAATCATGTGCCATTGAATATCTTTGGGCATCTCTTCCCATTTTGAGACCATTTCCTGTATTTTATTTTCACCAAAGACTCTTTGGCCAGCTTCATAAGCTTGCATTAAAATAGGCACAGGTTTGGTTTTAGAAACGGCAACTAGCGTTGTGTTTTCTGGGAGGGCATTTTGGTATTTTTTAATATTTTCTGAAATACTCATTGACATACGTTTTACCAGGAGGTATCAATTGATTATATGTACTACTTAAAATTCATAAATAGTAATTCCACTTCTTAATTTGGGTTCTATATAAGTGCTCTTTGGAGGCATTTTTAATCCCTGGTCTGCTATTTTTTTCATCTCTTGTGTGGTCACAGGTAACATGCCAAAACCAACAGCAAACTCTTTTGAATCTACCATTGTTTTTACATGTGTCATGTCTTTTTTACCGTCTGAATATTCAATTCTGGTGTCATTTCTTACATCCTTAATCCCCAGTATGGGTTCAAAGATTAATTTGTATAAAATTTGAGTATCTAGCGCTTGTAGGGCATTGTTAATTTGGTAGGCTTCTTTTCTGAGGTAGAGTGAATAAAACTCACCATCTAAATACATGCTAAAATGATGTTTTTTTGTTGGCTTATAAAAATGTTGGCCTCTATTTTCAATTCTAAATGAAGAATCCAAATCAATTAAAAATTCTTCTTTGCTTCTCCCATTTAAATCTTTAATAAGCCTGTTGAATTCAACTATTTTTAGATCACTCTCTGGGATTAGAAAACTCATAAAGTAGTTATAGGGTTCTGTTGCTTGATGCTTCTTATTTTCTTTAGCAAGCTTTTGGGCCAACAAACAAGAGGAAGAGCTTCTGTGGTGACCATCTGCTATATATAGCTTGGGAATCTGCTCAAATAGCCTAGAAATCTCTGATATAAGCTGTGAATCGCTTAAAGGCCACAGGTAATGGGTGTCTCTGTAGGTGGTAGTAAATTCATACTCTGGTCTGTTTTGCATCACAGAACTAATGATACCATCTAATGCCTCGTTATCTGGGTAGGTAATTAATACTGGCTCTGCGTTAAAACCTACGGCTTTTAAATAGTTGACAAAAATTTCTTCTTTGTACTCAAGAGTTTGCTCATGTTTTTTTAGGTTGTCTTTTTCATAATCTTGGGTGCTTGCTGCCGCTATAATACCTTTAAAAGTTACACCTTGACGGTTGACAATTTTATAGATATAGTAACAAGGAACTTGCTCTTGGATAAAAACACCATCCTCTTTAAACTCCTGGTATCTATTACGCACTAAATTATACCTTTGTTCTCCTTCAATTTTTTGAGCATATTTATAACCTGGGTTAACCACATGTAAGAAAGAAAAAGGGTTGTCTCTTAACCTGGCTTCTCTTTGCTCAGGGGTATAACTATCATAAGACCTAGAAGCAACAAGACTTACCTTGTCACGCGAAGGGCGCACCGCTTTAAATGGTTTTATCTCTGCCATGTGTTTTACAAATCAAAACTGTATTAACAGAACATTTTAGCTACATCTATAGCTTTTCTATTGTTGGTGTAATCATAAAAGCCTTCTGCGGTTTTTACACCAAATTTACCTGCCCTAACCATATTAACTAATAGTGGGCATGGCGCATATTTTGGATTTTTAAATCCATCATTCATCACATTTAAAATAGACAGACATACATCAAGCCCAATAAAGTCTGCAAGTGCAAGAGGTCCCATTGGATGTGCCATTCCAAGGATCATAACGGTGTCTATTTCTTTTACACCAGCAACTCCATTGTAAAGTGTTTCTATGGCTTCATTAATCATTGGCATTAAAATCCGATTGGCTACAAAACCTGGATAATCATTTACTTTTACTGGAGTTTTTCCGAGTCTTTTTGAGATAGCTGCTACCGTATCGTAGGTTTGGTCACTGGTGTTATATCCTTTAATGATTTCTACCAGTTTCATTACTGGAACAGGATTCATAAAGTGCATCCCAATTACCATATCTGGTCTGGTTGTCACTGCTGCTATTTGTGTAATTGAAATTGATGATGTGTTACTTGCCATGATAGTATCATCTGGGCAAAAAGCTTCCAAATCTCTAAATATCTTTAGTTTTAAATCAAGGTTTTCTGTAGCTGCCTCAACCACCAAGCTAGCATATTCAACACCTGTTTTTAAATCCGTAAAGGTGGTGATGTTACTTAGGGTATTTACTTTATCCTCTTCAGAGATTTTCTCTTTAGCGACCATTCGGTCAAGGTTTTTGGCAATGGTAGCCATCCCTTTTTCAAGGGAGGCTTTTGAAACATCTATTAGTTGTACCTTATAACCATTTTGTGCAAAGGTATGGGCTATTCCATTTCCCATGGTACCGGCTCCAATTACTGCTACGTTTTTCATAAAATATATGTATTAATCGATTTTATTGACCGAACTATTGTGTTGTTTATTGTTATAGTGATTTAAAATTCTCAATGATCATCATTGCAACTCGCAATGCTTCTGCACCTTGGGTTAATGATACTTTGGGAGTTGTATCGTTATTAATTGCATCTGCAAAACTATCCAACTCATCTAAAATGGCATTGTTTTGTGACACTTTTGGATTATCAAAATATATTTGTTTTTTAATTCCTTCTGCATTGGTTAATACCATGGCAAAGTCGTCAGGAGTTTTTGGGGCATCTTTCATTTTTACTACCTCACATTTTCTTTCTAAAAAATCAACAGATATATATGCATCTTTTTGAAAAAATCTAGCTTTCCGCATTTTTTTCATAGAAATACGACTGGCCGTAAGATTGGCAACACATCCATTTTCAAACTCAATACGAGCATTGGCAATATCTGGTGTTTCGCTTATAACAGAAACTCCACTGGCATGTACCTTTTTCACATTACTTTTCACTACACTTAAAATAGCATCAATATCGTGTATCATTAAATCCAATACTACAGAAACATCTGTGCCTCTAGGGTTGAATTCGGCCAATCTATGCGCTTCTATAAACATGGGTTTGTCTATCATATTGTTGACAGCCATAAATGCAGGATTAAAACGCTCTACTTGACCAACCTGTCCTCTAACCCCGTGTTTTTTGGCCAAATCACGAATCATATCTGCCTGGGCAACAGTATGTGTTATGGGTTTTTCTATAAATAA
>Ga0206123_10000124_pt1 | contig 69294 bp, 55 predicted proteins | sample Helgoland_Spring_2_FD_160086 | JGI IMG/M metagenome (GOLD analysis project Ga0206123, IMG submission 160086) | Pelagic subsurface seawater microbial communities from Kabeltonne, Helgoland, North Sea - Helgoland_Spring_Bloom_20160316_1 | ecosystem: Environmental > Aquatic > Marine > Epipelagic ...
ATAATTTTATCAGTATCAGGATAACCGTTATCATCATAATTATAGTGTAGGTGTAATTTATCGTACATCTATAATTTGATATAAATTGTCAAGTAGTATTGATTACTATAAGGCATCCGATCTGCCTATGTTTAAAACATCTGATTTTATAACCCTTTTTTGATCTCCTAACATCATAAATGGGACTTCTTTCTTGGCAACTAATTTATCAAGTGTTGGTTTTGATATTTTCAAAAATTGAGCTGCTTCACCTCTTGTTAAAACTTCCTCTTGAGAGGATAATATATCTTTTAATTCTGAGGCTAATTCTTTCTTGATCTCATATTTGAGAGTTTCGAATCCTTCGGTAGTTAAAGTTGTTGTAAACATATTATTTATTAAACATTTAATTAAAAAATTTACTTTTATCCAAAATAAATGACCTCAAAAAAGATCTGTTTAGACTGGATGTAGCAAAATTTGTTAATACACAATGAAATGTCTCTCCTGAGAAAAAATCACTTCGAATAGGTATAAAAATGGTAAAAATTGATAGTTTTATTCTACTGGGAGTTCTAAAATATGGATTTGAAACAATTTACGACAGCTATAACGACAGTATAAATTAAAAAATTTATATAAAATACTGATAACTAGTAATTTAATTTAATATATTGTAGTCCTTTTAGGACTCTATTTTAAAGTGATCTGCTGATGGGAAGGGCCTCATCAAGCATACTCAGGCTTCCGTTTTAGGATTAAATGGCGTCACAAAATTTTTGGTCACAATAAAAGATTGATGAAACCTAATGAAATAAGCGGGCAAGAAGTCCATTAATCTAGAGATTTATTCTTTGTTTATCGCCTTACGCCAAATCCAATCAATTTTAATGAAGTTAGCCAGGCACTCGATATTGACGGTTTAATCTATGTATAGAATGTATTTCTTTCAATTAGAAAGTTTCGAATAGCTCTCCTTTGGGCATTGATATATAAATTATTTTACAAAAAAGTAGCTGCTATTATGTGGAAGAAATTGAAATCTAATGGGCTCATATTTTATCCTCTCCCATATTTTATATAAATTGATAAAGGAGATTTTAGATAATTAATTTTTTAATTGGTCTTAATTAATAAAATAAAATGGCCCAGAAAACACCTTATTATGTGACAATTGCTTGTTTAATTCTACTGACTAAATTAACGAGTTGTCATTGGGAGTCACCCAAGACTCCCGTTAATTTAGTCATCATATATCCGGATCAAATGCGTGGTCAAGCCATGGGTTTTTTAGGAATCGAATATGTAAAAACCCCTCATTTAGATCAATTTGCTAGCCAAAGTTTGGTGCTCAATCAAGCCGTTAGCAATTATCCCATTTGTAGCCCAACTCGCGCTAGTTTCATGACTGGCCAATATCCGCAGAGCCATGGTGTTTGGTCTAACTGCAATTCATTGTCAAAGGCATTTAATTATGAGCTGCCAACCGATACACAATGTTGGTCAGATGTATTAAAGGAAAAGGGATACGATACCGGATATATTGGGAAATGGCACCTCGACAACCCACGAATTCCTTACATTGATGTTAAAAACAATCAAGGACAGGTTAAATGGAACGAATGGACTCCCCCAGATCGAAGACATGGATTTGATTTTTGGTATGCTTATGGCACTTATGATTACCATGATCGACCTATGTATTGGTCAAACGAAGCTTCCAGGGATTCCTTTCATTTCGTTGATCAATGGGGTCCAGAACATGAAACAGATTTAGCTATCGCCTATTTGAAAAATAAGGAAAATAAATTCAGAGACGCCAACAAGCCCTTTGCCCTTATGGTCTCTATGAATCCCCCACACATGCCTTACGATTTAGTGCCTAAAAAATACAAATTGTTGTATGATCAAGTACCTCTTGATTCGTTGGTGCAATTCCCAAATATTCCAGACGAAGGAACGAAATGGGGGGATTATTATCGCAGAAATATCAAAAATTATTACGCCATGATTTCAGGTGTAGATGACCAAATTGGAAGAATTATGGCTACTTTGAAATCGCAAGGATTGGGAAAAAATACGCTTGTGTTATTCGCCTCTGACCATGGGAACTGTTTGGGGATTCATGATGAGATCTCAAAAAACAACCATTATGAAGAATCTATGAGGATTCCATTTTTGATTCGCTGGCCGGAGCATATCAAACCGAGATTTGATGATCTCTTAATTTCTACTCCCGATTTTGCTCCAACCTTACTTGGATTGATGGGATTTCATGAAGATATTCCTCCAGGAACTGATGGAACAGATTACTCAAACTTGTTTTTAACAGGAGATGGAGAAAGGCCTAATTCTCAACTCTTCATGTCCGTCAATGTGGGCAAAGAAGCGCTGGGTGCACGTGGCGTCCGGACTCATCGATATACTTTAATGATCCAAAAAGATCTTGATAAACAAGATCACGTCGAACTCTTCGATAACCAAAAAGACCCCTTTCAATTAAATAATCTTAGTGAAAAACAAACAGAGGTAAGGAAGACGCTAACCAAAGAATTAGAAGGGTGGTTGGTAAAAACTAAGGATCCCTGGTTATAGCATTCTTGAAATCAATTTAGTGGTTGATTTTTTCGGTTTAAATATTTTCCAAATTCAAATCCCAAGATGTTGAAAGTGATTATTCATTCTTTTTTAGAGGGAGTAGATTAGATAGGTCGATTATCTTCAAACCTACTCTATGAATTGAAGTACTGGGTTCTTTATAGGTGAGGGTTAAAGATAAAGGCGAATTCCACTAATCATATACACTTTTGATCTAAACGCGGAATAGATTAGCTTACCCTAATGATAAATGAATTAAATAAGCATATATCTTATTCAGTACGAACAGCTGCATGCCAGTCATTCAAAATATTCAGGTTTTTAGTATTGATTGACGGTTTAAGTCAGGCTAAGAACTTATTAAAATCACTGCCCTTGATAGAAGAAGAATCCGTAATATAATGTACTATTATAAATCCTTTTTTATTGTTTTTGTTGTAGGATGTTTTAGTTGTGAAAAAAGTGGCCAATTCAGCTATTTAAATCCATCGAAAGCAGTCATTTATGAGGAAACTCAAATTTTAAAAACATATCCTTTTTCAGATCCAAATCCAATTCCCAATATAGGTAGAATTTATCCTTATTTTAAGTTTGATGGATATACTAACCATGCGATTGACCAATCATGGAAAATGGTGGTTATGGAAAATGAATACTTAAAAGTGTTCATCTCTCCCGAAATTGGTGGAAAAATTTGGGGAGCCATCGAAAAATCTACAGGTAAAGAATTTTTATATAAAAATGAAGTTGTAAAATTTCGAAACATTGCCATGAGAGGCCCATGGACATCGGGCGGCTTAGAATTTAATTTTGGAGATCTCGGACATGCGCCGTCATGCTCCACACCGGTAGATTATAGTTTGAAAAAAAATGATGATGGCAGTGTGTCCTGCATCGTTGGCGCTTATGATTTGCCTTCTAGAACGCGTTGGAATGTTAAAATCACACTTCCCAAAGACAAAGCTTTTCTTGAAACTACGGTTTCTTGGTTCAACCTTACAGATGAGTATACTTCATACTACCATTGGATGAATGCGGCAGCAAAAGCATCCGGAAATCTAGAGTTTTTTTATCCTGGAAAAGACTTTATCGGCCACGGAGGGGAACCGAGTAGTTGGCCAATATCTAGTGGACGTGACCTGTCAAAATATGAAAATAATGATTTTGGAGGTTATAAATCGTATCACGTGGTCAATGCCTATGCTGACTTTTTTGGAGGCTACTGGAAAGAAGATGATTTTGGATTTGGGCACCATACAGATTATGATGTCAAGCCGGGGAAAAAACTTTGGATTTGGGGCTTATCACAACAAGGGATGATATGGGAAGACTTACTTACCGATAACGATGGCCAATACATAGAGTACCAATCAGGGAAGTTATTTAATCAAGCCGCTGAACAAAGCACCTACTCACCTTTTAAGCACCGCTCCTTTGGGCCTCATGTTGCGGACCTCATGAAGGAGATTTGGTTTCCACTAAAATCAACCAAAGGAATGGTAGCAGCGTCCAAATATGCCGTCTTAAATGTTGAAGAAGAAAGGGATTCTGTAGATATTTATCTGAGTGCTTTACAGCATCTCAAGGATACCACATATATACAAATAGGGAATAAAAAAATTAATTATTCAGTAGACCTATCCCCCCTAGAAATTACTAAATGGACTTTGGCCAAACCTAAAGATGCTTTTTTTAAAATTAAACTAGGCCCTGATCTGTTAAATTATGGAGCCCCCTTAAACGATCTTTCAGTTGACCGACCATTGACTACACCATCGGATTTTAATTGGGAATCTGCGTATGGTCTATATATCAAGGGTCTGGAACTTGAAAGACAGCGTCAATATTCATTAGCTATGAAATCGTATCATCAGTCGGTACTAAAGAACGCAACTTTCATGCCTGCATTAAGTAGGCTTTCATTGGGCTATTTTAGACAAATGGATTTCAAAAATGCCTTAAAATACAGTCAAATCGGACTATCCATAGATACATATGATCCAGAATGTAATTATGCTTTTGGATTAGCTAATAGAGCTTTGGAAAATTATAATGAAGCCAAATCAGGATTTTCCATTGCCGCACAATCTTCCCAACTGGCGTCTGCAGCTTATGTCGCCTTGGCAAAATTATTTCTTAATGAAGACAATATGACCAAAGCATTACACTTTTCCTCAAAAGCCCTCATTTATAATCGTCAGAATATCATGGCCCTTATGATTATCAGCTATTCCAACAGAAAACTAAAAGATAAGCCTGCCGCAATGGCTGCATTAGCAGAGATTTATGTTTTAGATCCATTATCTGATTTCGCGAGATATGAAGAATATCTGTGGAACGATAAACCCTTGTCGTACTTCAATAAGGCCATCACCAATGAATTGCCTCACGAATCATATTTAGAGCTTGCTTCTGTTTATTATCATTTTAATAATCCTACGACTGCCATCACGGTTCTAAAAGAAAGTCATGAAAATCCCATAATTAATGTTTGGCTGGCCTATTTGGAGGTCAATCATCGCCAATTATATATAAATAAGATCAGAGAATCATCGGTAGAAATGACCTTTCCCTATCGAGTCGAAACTGCCCAGTTTCTAGAAACGCTTATCAAAGAAGATAAAAGTTGGGAACTTAAATATTATTTAGGCCTCATTTACTGGCATAAAGGGGAAATAGATCAGGCAAAAAATCTTTTTGATCAATGTCAAAACGAACCAGACCTAGCTACATTCTATCTCACTAAACATGCCCTTCTACAAGACGCAGGAATAATAGAAAAGAAAAATCTTCAAATTGCGCAATCTATGAATCCAGAAGATTGGCGCTCGGGTATTGCCTTGATCGATCACCATTTACTCAATAATGAGAGCTCCAAAGCGTTGGCTTTAAGTGAAAAACTCAAAGATTTTTATCCCGAAAATGCACAAATCGGTCTTCGACATGCGGAGGTATTACTAACCGCTGATAAGCATCATGAGGCTTTAATATTTTTAGAACAATTTAACCTTTTACCTTTTGAAGGCTCAACAGAAGGAAAAAAAATATATAGTACTATTTGCATACAGCTGGCGCTAAAATCCTTTAAAAAGAAGGATTATCAAGAGGCTACTACTTATGCAAGAAAGGCAAAACTTTGGCCACAAAATCTCGGCGTTGGCAAACCCTATCGTACCGATGATCGACTCGCGGATCTAATCATTGCGCGAGCTTATGAAATTCAAGGAGATCTCTCTTATTATACTTTTATAACTAACTATAAATCTTATAAGGATTCAGAAAACGAAAATTTTTACGCCCAATTGGTAGCTCTGAAACATTTGGGAAAACATCAACGTATCTTAAGTCTCATTGACCAAAAGACCAAGTTAGATCCTAACAATGAGTATTTAAATTGGGCGATTGCTAAATACAAAGACGATCCTCGCCATTTTTCATGGGAGAAGAGATTAATCCAAAAAGAATCTAAAGAAAGAAACAGCAGTTTGAATCAACTGTTAAATACGGTTAATACATTATTTAAAATGTAAATTTTCCTTCATCAGCTCTATCTAACCAACTCTCACATTCATGAACACTTGGATCAAAACTATTTCGATATTATTAATTTTTATGTCTCATTCATGCTTTTATGAGTCGAATGATAGAGTTAACTACAGAATAAAACCCTCATCAATTTTTGTGGATTCAATACGCTATGAAAATGGAAATTGGGAACACCCAAAATATGATAAGCCATTTCAGTCATTAGGGAATCATCGTTTTGTGATTGAAACACCAAAAGGCATTTCTGGTAATGTACAAGTAATCATACCCTGGCGAAGAAGAGATAATAACCCATCAGAAAAAGCCCTTGTCATCGTGGACGCCAAAACCCAGGAAAAAATAGCCAACGTACTTTTATTGGACATCAACAACGAGTTTGGCCACTTTATTTTTGAGGCCAATGACCGGACGAAAAAGTACTACGTTTATTATCTATCACACGTCTCAACTGGAGGCTATTATCCCAAGGTAGAATATATCAAACCAATGGCAGAACAGGATTCTAGTTGGTTATCAATGGTTGAAAAGGAGACTCAAAATGCCATTATATTTCCTAAAGCTAAAGTGATAAGCAGTCAATCCATTGATCAATTCAATAGTTTTTTCCCAATGGAAATTATAGCGACGGAGACCGAAACAAAAAATTATTTTGAACATCATGATCAGCCTTATTACTTGTTTCCTGAGTATAGGGAACATTCTATTAAACTTAAAGATTACCTGCCTAAAAGATGGATGCAAACAAGTAACATCAACGGCCTGACAGATACGTTTCCAAAAGGAAGCTTTTATACTTTTCAAATAGGAGTATATGCTCCTAGTATGACGCTAAACGATCTTCAAATAAATTATTCAGATTTAAAAAGTAATTCAGGAAACCATTTGTCAAAATCATTGATAACTAATTATAATAGTGAAGGAGTTGATCTTAATGGGAATTCATTTTCCAAAAAAGTTAACGTGCCCAAAAGTAAATTGATTCCTCTCTGGTTTGGCATTGAAATTCCCAAAACTGCGACGGCAGACACCTACTTGACGCAAATTATTATTGCACCTAAAGGGCTTTCGGCGGATACCACATTCGTAAAAATTCATGTAAAAGACGAAATCATTGAAAATTATGGTGATGACAATCCCCAAAATATGTCGCGGCTGCACTGGCTTAATTCTACCATTGGGCGTGATGATGATATCATCGTCAGGCCTTTTACTGCTGTCAAAGCGAATAAAGCCCTTTTGCACATTTTAGGGCGAGACATCTTGGTAAATAAATTTGGTTTACCTCATAAAATCAGTAGCTACTTTTCTCAAGAGCTCACCCATTTAAATGAAAATCCTGAGGATTTATTGACTGAACCGATCACTTTTGAAATTATTGAGAGCGATAAACGTATCGTTAATTGGCAACAGGACCCCCTTACTTTAAACCAGTCCCATCCTAGTAGTATGCACTGGAATGTCAAAAATAATTCCGAAAAATATATTCTTGATGTCTTTGGCAAAATAGAATATGATGGTATGTTGGCCTATCAAATTGATGTTATTGCGAAAGAAGATGTGACGGTTGAAGATATCCGGATGCGCATACCCTTTCAAAAAAAGGCGGCCAAATACTTGATTGGACTAGGTATGAAGGGAGGAGGATTAACCCATGACCTGAATTGGAAATGGGATATATCTAAACATCAAGAGGGACTTTGGTTGGGAAATGTAAATAAAGGTTTGCAATATGTTTTAAGAGATGAAAATTACGAGCGTCCTTTGAACACAAATTTTTATCAAACCAAACCCTTGAATCTGCCGACCTCATGGTATAACGAAGGCAAAGGAGGCATTAATGTAACGATTAAATCAAATAAAGTAGAAGTTGTAAATTATAGTGGCTCCAGAAATTTAAAACAAGGAGACACCTTACATTTTATTTGTAAATTTTTAATTACACCCTTCAAAACTATTGATACGCAAACTCATTTTAATACAAGATTTGTACATAAATATGTTCCCATTGACTCCGTTATTAACCTTAAAGGGACCGTAGTCAATGTTCACCACGCCAATGCAATTAATCCTTACATCAATTATCCGTTTTACAACTTAGATAAGCAAAAGGCGTATATAGATGAAGCACATGCCAAAGGGATAAAAGTCAAACTATACAATACCATCAGAGAACTCACCTATAAAGCACCTGAACTTTTTGCTTTAAAGAGTTTAGGCGATGAAGTATTAAATGATGGAGATGGTGGCGGTCACAGTTGGTTTCAAGAACATCTCAAAGACCATTATCATTCTGCGTGGCATGCTACCCGTGTCAATGACGCTGCCATTCTCAATAAAGGAAATTCAAGATGGACCAATTACTATATTGAGGGGATTAATTGGCTGGCTAAAAATCAGGAGATTGATGGCCTTTATTTAGATGATATTGCCTTTAGTCGAGAGACCGTAAAGCGCATTGTAAATGTGCTCAACACCCATCGAAAGGATTACGTGATAGACCTCCATTCGGCCAATCAATATAATATTAGAGATGGATTTACTAATAGCGCTTTGCTATATATGGAACATTTCCCCTTTATCTCAAGGTTATGGTTCGGTGAATATTTTGAATATGATTTGGGACCTGATTATTGGCTTACGGAGGTTTCTGGTTTACCTTTTGGGTTGACAGGAGAAATGTTGGAAAAAGGAGGACATCCTTTCCGAGGGTTGGTCTACGGCATGACGACCCGTGTTTATGGGAACTTTGATCCGGGGGCGTTGTGGGGCTTATTTGATGAATATCAGATTGCAGACAGTGAAATGTTGGGTTATTGGGTAGATCGATCTCCTATTAAAACTGATCATCCCAACATTAAAAGTACCATCTACCTAAATGAGAAGAGCGTACTTATTGCCATAGGGTCTTGGTCCAACAATCTTGAAAGGGTGCCCTTGATTATTGACTGGGAAAAATTAGGCTTTGATCCTAATGAGGTACGTTTGATTAGTCCGGAGATTAAGGGACTCCAAGACTTTCAAACATTCAGTATTGGAGATTTGATTCCTGTTAAAAAAAATGAAGGAATCATCCTTGTTTTATCGCATAATTAGCGATCCAAGCTGACCCAATGCAGCCCAGTTCCCTTATTTAATAGAGGTAATGAAATCATCTTCGTCATCACCTAAAGCACGAATGGTATTTTGTAAGGTTCCTTGGAGAGAAACACCTTCTTTATCTAAAACATTATATTTGATGGTTATCACATCGACAGGTACAATATCTTCTAAAATTAATTTTACCGTTTTCCCATCAGCACTTATCTTAATATCAGAAATATCTAAGGTTTCAATGTTGTATCGTTCTGAGCCATATTTTCTGCTTCTAATCAAATCCCACTTTTTTACCTCATAATTTGAAATCTGCGTTGCACTTTCTGAATTCAAATCACTGGCAAAGGTAAGTGTCATACCCGTTTTTTTAATTCTTGAGGTCCTAGAGAGGGAAAGTATTGAATTTCCTCATCGAGGCATTCAGTTCGAGTGTTTGAGAACAGGTAAGGGCAGGTAGTAGGTATGGCGTAATATTAAGGGCTATGTAAAAACATTTTTAAAAAAGACCTTCTTACATTCAGCAGGAGTATTTGAAAACAAATTCTTATATTACGATTATATGAAAAAGTTTTTGGCGAGAGAAATTCTTATAGGGACAGGAATTCTGGGAGCTTTAATTTTAGAGTATCTGGTCCTATCAGCGCTTTTTGGCTATGAAGTGAGTGATCGGTACTTGGGCCTCTCTCTGCGGATTATTATGATGTTGGTGTACGGGATCAGGCCACTATTTATGGCGATTAAATGGAGCATAAGCGTATTGAAATCCAATGATACTTAGCTAATTTTTTAAAGTTATAACCTATCATATTTGATCAGAGCGACCGATCGATCAAATGTAAGTAGACTTAAAATGGAGTAACCCAGATAAAAATAAAACTGATTTAACCCTTTATAATGACTCTTTTTGGCTGATCCAGTATATTTAAGTATGGAATATTTACCGAGGAGGGATCCATGATATTAAGGAATTTCAGGAATATTAAAAAATGATCCAATAAGTCCCTACATGCTTTAGGCAACAAAAACGGCCAAGGCAATAATGAAAAGATTAGTTGCGATCACTTCGGCACCATCTTTTCTTCGAATGTGCAACACGATGGCACCGATCATGGTACACACCGCAGCCAATAGAGTTAACCAAACCGCTATGTTTAATAATTGAGGGAGCATTAAACCAAAACCAATCTAGGCTTCAATAACCTCAATGATTTTCATCTGGGTACTGGACAACGAATCGAACCAATCTAGACGACCTCTTCCGAGGGTCTTAAATTGTTCTTTTGTAGTGGCTAATTTTAAAACCCCGGTAAAGAGCATGAGTGCTACTAATATTCCTTGGAAAACCCAAATGGTAGTATTCATAACTTTTTTTAAAAGTCAAAGATGATAGACTTAATCTATAAAAGCATTGATGCTGACCAAGAAAGGGAAAGCCCTTAAAATGGATTGATAATTCTTTTCTTATTCTGCTCAAGGCTTCAGGACTTATGCCCAAATAAGAGGCAATCATTTTTTGTGGTCCCTTTTGCGTGATGTCAGGATAGGTTTCCATAAAATGGGCATCGCGTTCCATTACCGTGGCACTCATCAGCATTATGACTCTTTTCTGAGTAGTAGTATTGCATTTTTCTAATTTTGAAGGGCAGATATTATCGCACTTAGTGTTCTTGCATTCTATACGAAACTAAGGAAGTTTCAAGGGCTTCAATGTAAAGATCTGCTGCATCAGTTGCTTCACAAGCATCTACCCATTAACCATCCTTCTGGAGCGAACATAAAGACATGTTTTTCCCCTTTTTTATCAATAGAATAGTTACAGAGTAAACCTTTTTCAACGATGTATATTTTGGTTTTTAAGTCACCTTTATTTTGCCAGAGACTTCCTTTTATTGTTTCTCTGCTCATAGGAGTAGCTTGCGACGAGATGGATGTCAATCTTTTTTAAACCCGTGGAGCTGTTGCTCTACAAAACTTTTTGGAAAGTTCTCGTCTTCGGGAAATCCCAAAACGACTTTACCACTGTCCTCAGGAATGTAGCTGGTCCTGAAAAGATAATCCCAGAGGCTGAGGCTGATGGCAAAATTGACCCCCACTTTTCCGGTAGGAATGGTTTTTGCGTGATGATACAAATGCATTACTGGATTGTTAAAGAAGTATTTGAAGATGCCCCAAGTCAATTTGATATTGGCATGATTGAGGTGGCCTATGGTGATGGCCATAAAATGTACGACGAAGGCTTGCTGAGGCTCAAAACCACCTAGAATCATTACGGCAAAAGTTTTGAGGGGTTTGTATAGGATGTTTTCCATCCAATGGTAACGCATGTGTGCGGCAAATCCCATTTCTTTGACGCTGTGATGGACTTTGTGAAACTGCCATAAAAAAGAATATTTATGTAATAATATGTGTGTGAACCACTGCACAAAATCTAAAACCACGAAAAACAAGAGCAATTGAGCCCATTGAGGAAGGGAGGCCAAATCGATCAAGGCTAGCTGGGTGAGCGGGATATTTAAGTCATTAAAAAAAACGGTGAGCAGCGCATAAAAACCACTGATCGCGATCGAAAAAGCAAAAAAGTTGAAAAACATATAAAATAAATCCAACCAAAAATCTTTTCGAATAATTGCTTGATATTTGCGCCATGGAAAGGCTATTTCTAAACCCCAAACTAATAAAGATATGATGATCACCCCCCAGAAATAATTTTGGAACCAACGTACCTCACCAATTATCGATTTCCAAGTCCAATCCAAACTTCCAGTGAGAGCATTTAAAAAAGCTTCGAGATAGAGCATTATTTTATTTTACCGTTTATAACAAGTAGTAGCTTGACAGCAGTTATCATTTGGATAACTAGATTATTTTGAAATTAGTTCAAATATAGTGACTGTGGCTTAAAAGCGAATGATTTTTTGAAAACAGGGCTCAGTCGATTCAAAGCCAATAGATGTTTTTCAAACACGAGTTAATCCGTGTTTTTTTATATAAAATAAAAGGAATCATTGTGATTTTGGACTTATTGTGGAGATAGAGTGGTCACTTTATTTCAATTTTACCATCTTTGCAGTGCGATGCAAAAAGAAATTTCGGATTACAAAATAGGTTTATTGGGAGGAGGTCAACTGGGCCGTATGTTGCTACAGTCTGCCATGGATCTCAATCTTGAGGTTGCGATTATGGACGCAGATCCCAACGCGCCTTGTGCCCATTTGGTGCAACATTTCACAGTGGGGAAGTTGACGGATTACGAGGATGTCATACATTTTGGTCAGGATAAGGATTTGATTACGATCGAGATTGAAAATGTAAATATTGAAGCTCTAAAGGAATTAGAGGCGACCGGCGTCAAGATTTTTCCACAACCCCACATCATTGAGCTCATTCAAGACAAACGTAAGCAAAAAAATTTTTACCGGTCTACGGGGATACCGACAGCTGATTTTGTATTGACAGAATCTAAGGCGGATGTATTGAATTATGTAGAAATGATACCTGCCGTACACAAGCTAGGAACAGAAGGTTATGATGGTCGTGGTGTTCAGATGATCAGAACCGCTGCCGATACCGATAAAGCTTTCGATCGACCGGGTATTTTGGAAAAATGTATTGATTTTCAAACAGAAATAAGTGTCATCGTTGCGCGAAATGAGCGAGGAGAAGTAGCGACGTATCCGTCAGTGGAATTGTCCTTTCACCCAGAGGCAAATCTTGTAGAATTTTTATTTTCCCCTGCAGATCTTAGAAAGGAGATTGAAATTAAGGCCCAAGCATTGGCTATCGAGGTTATAACTAAATTGGGAATGGTGGGATTATTGGCCGTAGAAATGTTTTTGACCAGTGAGGGTGAGTTGCTGGTCAACGAAGTGGCTCCCCGGACCCATAACAGTGGGCACCACACCATAGAGGCCAATCAAACGTCACAATTTGAACAGCATTTAAGGGCAGTGCTTAATCTACCGTTGGGAACTACCCAGATGTTGATTCCCGCAGCTATGGTCAATTTGTTGGGAGCACCCGACTATACGGGGAGCGCCATCTATGAGGGACTATCCGAAGCGATGAAAATGCCAGGAGTCCACCTCCATCTCTATGGTAAAAAAATAACGAAACCTTTTAGAAAGATGGGCCATGTTACCATTACAAACGAAGACATGTCTACACTGAAAGCATCCGCCAATCAAGTAAAAACAATTTTAAAAGTTAAAGCATGAGCGATTTAAAGGTAGGAATTATTATGGGCAGCAAATCGGATTTGAACATTATGTCTGAAGCAGCAGAAATTTTGGAAATACTTGGAGTGTCGGCAGAAGTAAGAATTGTATCGGCACATCGGACCCCTAAGCGAATGGTAGAATATGCCCAGAATGCTAGGGAACGAGGCCTGAAAGTCATTATAGCAGGTGCTGGAGGGGCGGCGCATTTACCAGGCATGGTGGCCTCTTTGACGAGTTTACCGGTCATCGGAGTTCCTATCAAATCAAGAAATTCAATAGACGGCTGGGACTCAGTGCTCTCCATTTTACAAATGCCAGGTGGAATTCCTGTAGCAACGGTTGCCCTGGATGGCGCTAAAAATGCTGGAATTTTGGCAGCAGAAATTATTGGTGCCTTTAATGAAGAAGTGGAGATTAGATTAGATGACTATAAAAAATCATTGGAGGAGGCCGTATTACAGCATAACGATTATTTAGAGCGCAATGGTTGGAAAGGTAATGCGATTGGCTTTAAATAATGTTTTCTCAAATCATGAGCTTATTTTCTTTCAACGAGGTAATGATTAATGATCCTTTTTCAATTTTTTTTAGAAAAATAAAGTAAATTTAAAGTGATGCATCCATTTTATATTGATTTATTACTTTGCTTGCTTACTTATGGAATCCTTTTAGTGATTATTTACAGGGGGTCAACGAATGTCATTAGACGATTCAATCCAAATGATCAGGATGACGAGGGGGGCTTGCTTTTTGATTATGAAAGAGGGCCTGTATTAGATTTACCTCCGGGCGTGCGATGGCCTTCTGGGCCTGTCGAAAATAATAAAAAACACAAAGAATGGGTTAATTGACACTTCCCTTGATCATGAATTGGGTAGTATCCGTGAAGAGCACTTTTTGAGTGCCCACAATTTTAAAAGAGGTCAACAAACCTTTTTTAAATTTCATTTTCAAATTTCTTTGTGAAGTATAAATAACTTCAGCGTCATCATCCAAATAGTAGCCATCAATGGTTGTTAACTGACCTTTATCTTTGGTGATTCTAAGAAATTTAATTGACATAAGAGCGTCTGGTTTTGAGCGATAAGAAGTGCTTTTTTGATCTGTTTCTGTATTTATGGAGCCAATAAATTTAGATTTATTGAGCTCTAAGAGGCTGAAAATTTTAAGTTCGCTTTCCCAGTCTATGGCGTCAGCTGAGAACGATTGAGTTTCTATATTCTCACCGATTTGAACGGTTTTAGTCAAGGTATTTTGGTTTGATTTGAGTAAGGTAATTTGCTCAACGACCAGGGAATCGATGGAGAAGTGTTTTTCTGCCTTAAAACTTTCTTGGGGGCGCGCGCAACCATACGAACAAAGTAAAATAGATAAGTAAAATAGATATTTCATATTAATAAAGGAGCTCCCCGGTCATCTCTTTAGGAATTTCAAGTCCCATTAATTTTAAAATAGTTGGGGCTAAATCTCCAAGTTTACCATGTTTTACAGAGGATGAGAAATCAGGATCCACGACAATAAAAGGTACTAAGTTGGTGGTATGTGCCGTATGAGGGCTGCCGTCGTCGTTGACCATATAATCTGAATTACCATGATCTGCGATGATCAGCGTGATATACCCCTTTTTTAGGGCTGCAGCAACTACTTGTTCGGCGCAATGATCTACTGTTTCGCAAGCTTTAATGGCAGCCTGAAATACGCCCGTATGACCAACCATATCAGGATTAGCAAAATTCAAACAAACAAAATCAGGCCATTGCTGCTCCAGTTCTGGAATAATGGCCTTTTCTATGTCCCCAGCACTCATCTCGGGTTGTAAATCATAAGTGGCCACTTTGGGAGAGGGGCAGAGCAGTCTTTTTTCACCTTTGAAGGCGTCTTCTCTACCTCCTGAAAAGAAAAAAGTAACATGGGGGTACTTTTCTGTCTCAGCAATTCTAATTTGATTCTTTCCCGCCTTTTCCAGGACTTCTCCCAGAGTATTGGATAGGTTATCTTTTCTGAAGATGACTTTAACGTTTTGAAAGGAGTCATCATAGCTGGTCATGGTGAGATAGTGCAAAGACAGTTTATACATATCTTCATTAGGGAAATCACGTTGCGTGAGTACTTCAGTGATCTCTCTACCTCTATCAGTCCGAAAATTGAAACACATCACGACATCGCCTTCTTTAATTTTTGCGATGGGCTGCCCAGAGGCATCTGTCGCAATGATAGGAGGCATGAATTCATCTGTGACGTCTTTAGCATAAGCGGCTTCAATAGCGGCGGTGACATTTGTTGTTTTTGTCCCTATGCCCTTAACTAAGGTATCGTAGGCAACCTTTATGCGTTCCCATCTTTTATCTCTATCCATTGCATAATACCTACCTACTACAGAGGCGATGGACCCTACATGATTTTTTAAGTACACCGATAAGTCATTGATAAATCCTGAACCACTTTTCGGATCGCAATCACGACCATCGGTAAATGCATGAACAAATACCTTTGAACAACTATGTTTGTGGGCAGCCTGAATTAATCCTTTGAGATGATCTAAATGAGCATGAACACCTCCGTCCGAAACCAGGCCTATAAAATGGATAGCGCGTTGGTTCTCTTTGGCATAATCAAAGGCCTCAACCAAGGTTTTTTCTTCACCAAGGCTACCCTTTTCTACAGCGATATTTATTTTTACAAGATCTTGATAAACGATTCTGCCAGCACCCAGGTTCATATGGCCTACTTCGGAATTGCCCATTTGTCCTTTTGGAAGTCCAACAGCCATGCCTGAGGCTTCGAGGGTGCTGTGCGAATACGTCTTATACAGGCTATCGATAAAGGGAGTAGCGGCGGCATCGACGGCAGAAACTTCTTTATCTGTGGCGATGCCCCAGCCATCTAAAATCATTAAGATCACACGTTTATCCATAGGGCAAATATAAAGGAACTGCTTGCTCCTCTCAGTAATTTTTTTGTAATTTACGCTTACGTTTAAGCAATTTTAATTTCCTTTTGATCAAAATGAGAAATGTATTGGTTGGTTATGTACTAAATTTTATTTTTTTTACCCAATGTTTAGCTCAGGATCAAATGTTAGAAGATCTAGGGATTGCCCTAAGTACCAATATTGCTAAAGAAGTTGTAAGCCGCTTGCATACGCCTTTTAAATTGCAATTAGCAGGGGAGTCTCTTATCTTGACCGATAAAGCAGCGGCTGAAAAAGCATTAAGAACTTTCTTTAATAACCATAAGGCATTGTCTTTTGAATATACCACACCCGCTAATGTGACCAATGGCCTACTCTATAGAATGGGTGTTTATAAGGCGAAAACAGGAGAACAATATCGAGTTTATTTATTATTCAAAGAAAAAGATGGCAAATATTATTTATCTACCTTATCCTTCTCAACGGATTAACAAGAAAGACTAATTTTGATTTATGTATCCACCCTACTTAACAGAAGAAAAGTTGCACGAGTTCATCCGGAATGCTATGAAGGAAGATCATGGAGATGGAGACCATACTTCTTTGGGATGTATACCTGAAGGAACAAAAGCTCAGGGGCATTTATTATTTAAACAAGAAGGAATTGTTGCAGGGATGGAAATGGCACAAATCATTTTTGATGTGTTTTCCAAAGATCTAATATTTGAGTCATACAAAAAAGATGGGGACGCTATTCATGAAGGAGATGTGGGGTTTAAGGTATCTGGAGATGCCATCCAATTGCTTGGCGCAGAGCGATTGGTTTTAAACTGTCTGCAGCGCATGAGCGGGATCGCAACGTATACTCATTATTTAAAATCATTGATCCGGAATTCCTCTGCTCAATTACTTGACACCAGAAAAACGACTCCTAATTTTAGAATCGCTGAAAAGTGGGCAGTAGAAATTGGAGGAGGTACTAATCATCGTTTTGGCCTTTACGATATGGTCATGTTGAAAGACAATCACATAGATTTTGCTGGAGGTGTTACTAAGGCCTTGAAATCTACAAAGTCTTATTTAGAAAAGGCTAAAAAAAAATTAAAAATAGAAATTGAAGTGCGTAGTTTGCAAGAACTTAGGGAGGTCATAGAAGAAGGAGGTGTCGATCGTATTATGCTCGACAACATGATACCGTCTCAAATAAGACAAGGTATTGCCCTGATTGACGGGAAATATGAGACAGAGGCGTCAGGAGGAATCACCGAAATGAGTATCTCGGAAATTGCTGATACAGGTGTCGACTATATTTCCGTTGGTGCATTGACCCATTCCTGTAAAAGTTTAGATATGAGTTTAAAAGCAATTTAAAATAATGATCGTAAGAACTAAAAAATATCAATTAGCTACTGGGAAGTATATTGGCTTGGCCTTAGTAGGGGTCCTAAAACAGCAGTGGTGGGTTTTTCTGATCTATTTTTCCATTTGCTCTGGCTTTTTTATTATTCCTAATGCGTGGTGGATCATTGGTGCTTCAATTGCCTTGATTTTGTACCTACTCTTTTGGTTGGTACAATTCGCAGGCGTGACACAACTAGAACAAAGCAAATTTTTATTTAATAAATTGAACTATGAGCTTTCCAGTCAACAGATTTTAGTTAAGCTGAATTCTAAACAGGGGATGCCGATGAAATGGGATCAAATAAAAAGGGCAAGTGCCAAAAAAGAAGCCTTTCTGCTTTTTGTGAGTAAAGCCCAACTGATCTATCTGCCTCACCGAATTTTTAATAGCGATAATGAGATCAAGTTCTTCGAAACCATTTTAAAGCGAAAGGGCTATTTAAAATAATGAAATTCGAAGGTCCGGAACAACTCCAACAAGCAAAAAATAAAGCGGCTAGATATTGTGTAGGTGCGGAGAGATCTCCCCATCAAGTACTGACCAAATTACAGCTATACGGCCTTGAGTTGGAAGACGCCTTGGTGGCCTTAGAATCCTTAAAAAAAGCTAATCTTACCAATGAAAAACGCTTTGTATCGGCCTTTGTGAATGATAAATTCATTTTCAATGAATGGGGCAAGATTAAAATCGCAATAGAGTTGAGGAAACATAAAATTAATTCATCCCTTATTGAAGAAGGACTGTCCACGCTTGACCCATCTAATTATGAATTAAAGATTGAGGAGTTAATAGATCAAAAATGGGGTCAGCTGCAGACGGAAGAAAAATTTTTGGTCAAAAAAAAGAAAACCTGTCAATTTGTGTTCAGTAAGGGTTTCGAATCTCACTTGGTGCTTGCAAGGTTTGATCAGAAATTCAAGTATTCACCTTGAAATATGAGCCCTAAGTTTAGTGAGTTTAAGAGGTCCTATATATCATAGACTCCCAAGGTCTTAGGGCGATGTGCTCTATGTGCCCTTCCGGTGAATCTTGATAATTTGAAATTTCTATTTTGAGTTCAACAGAGTTATCCAGACACAAGGTGGTTTCATCATCTGAGAGATTGTGAATTATCAATAGGTTTTCATCGCCTTTACGCCAATAGGCAAAAAGAGTATCATGATCCTCTTGAATGACTTCAAAGGTTCCGTAAACCAAAGTAAGGTGATCTTTACGATATTGAATCAATTTACGATAATAATTGAGAATAGAATTTGGGTCTTTTTCCTGAAGAGCGACATTTATATTCTTATATTTGTGATTAGAAGCCAGCCAGGGTTTTACAGCGCTAAAACCCCCATTGGGCGTCGCATCCCATTGCATGGGTGTGCGTGCATTATCCCTCCCTTTTTCATTGGAAATGGAGATAAATGCATCAAGGTCTTTACCTTTGTTTTTCCAATCTTGGTAGGTGTTTTGTATTTCAACATCATCAAATTGTTCTATGCGATCGACTTGATTATTGACCATCCCCAATTCATCTCCCTGATATACATAAGGAGTTCCCCTCATGGTCATCAGTAAAGTAGCCAATAATTTAGCTGAGGGGTCTCGGTGAAGTCCATCATTACCAAAGCGCGAGACCATTCTGGCAAAATCATGGTTACCCAAGAAGATGCTGCCCCAACCTGTACCTTCCAAAGCTCGATCCCAAGCTATGAAAATATCTTTAACCTGTTTTTTATTAAAAGTAATGGGATCAAATCGTCCATTTTCCCCATGATCAATGAACATGTGATCAAAATGGAATATCATATTTAATTCTGCCCGATCCTCACCCACAAATTCCGCTGCATTATCTAGAGAAATACCTGGTCCTTCACCTACGGTCATGACATCATATTTTGAAAGAATTTGGACATTCATTTCATGTAAAAATTCATGTAAGCGCGGTCCATTGGCATAAACCTTAGCAACTGTTTCACTAAAAGATTCATAAGGGGAATCATTAAAATGGCGTTTGGAGATAATGGAGATCACGTCCATTCTAAAACCATCAATACCTTTATTTAACCAGTATTTCATGACTGCATGAACACCTGTTCTCACTTCTGGATTTTCCCAATTGAGGTCTGGTTGCTCCTTAACAAAAGAGTGTAAATAATATTGCCCTGTTTGGGAATCTAGTTCCCAAGTTGATCCGCTGAAAAAGGCCGTCCAATTATTGGGTACCCCTCCATTGATAGGGTCTTTCCAAATATAATAATCTCGCTTTGGACTATCCATTGAGCTTTTTGACTCTAAGAACCATTCATGTTGGTCGGAGGTATGATTAGCAACTAGATCCATAATAATTCTCATCCCTCTGGCATGAATGCCTTCAAGTAGCAGATCAAAATCAGCCATATTGCCAAATTCCGACATAATGGCGCGATAGTCACTGATATCATAACCATTATCTTTGTTGGGAGACCCATAAATAGGACAAAGCCAAATGATATTTACCCCGAGACTTTTGATATAATCAAGTTTCTCCAAAATACCGTTGAGGTCTCCGATTCCATCGTTATTTGAATCTTTAAAGCTTCTTGGATAAATTTGGTATACAATACCTTCTTTCCACCAGTTTTTTGATCTTTGGGTTGATGTCATTTCTAAAAAAAATAGCCTACCATGAGGGCTGTGAGTAATAATAATAAAATTGCAAGATTACGATAATTTTTATACCAGACCAGAGTATTTAATTCTTGGGTTTCTGAATCAAAAATTGCTTTAGTCCAAGTCATCTTTTCTATCTTTTCTTGACTTGGAGGTGCTGAGAGCAAACTGAAACAAATATGAATTGCTAAGCAAGCCAACAAGAGCAAGGGTGCTGTATGCAAGAAATGGATGTCATTAATTACCGGAAACCAATGATTGACTTTGGAAAGAATTAAAATCATAGAGAGGATCAGTCCTCCTAACAAGGATGCAAATGCTCCGTTTGCATTCCCCCTTTTCCAAAAAAGGCCCAGCAGAAATACCGATACGACAGGGGGGGCAATGAAGCCCAAAACCAATTGTAGATATTCCCATAAGGAAGAGAATTTTTCTATTTGGGGTGCCCAAGCTGCCGCCAGCATTACCAAGATAACTGTAGCTATTTGACCAGATGTCACTAAATTTTTACTTGAGAGATTAGGCTTCAATTTTAAAATGAAATCCATTGTGATCAATGTAGATGCTGAATTTAAGGTAGCAGAAATACTGGAAGACATAGCAGCTAGCAAACCAGCAATGACCAACCCTAAAACACCAACAGGAAGTAGGCTATAGATCAGGACTGGATAAGTCATATTAGGGCAATCGTACAGTTGTGAGCAAACCACCATCCCTGTTGAGCTTGGTATTAAATAGTTAAGCCCACTAATGTTTGTGTCAGAAAAGAGCACAATAGCAATAACCCCGGGAACGATCATGATAAAAATGACAGGAAGTTTTAAAAGGCCAGCAAACAAGGCTCCCCACCGTCCATGATTTAAATCCTTAGCACTCAGTACACGTTGTACCATAAACTGATTATTTGCCCAGAAATAGAAGCCCAACAAAGGAACGCCAAAAACCAATCCAGTCCATGGCATGTAGGGATCATTGATGGTACCCACCAAACTAAAAACTTCATCGGAACTTTTATTTAATTGACCACTTTGATTCATAGCATCTAAACCAGCGATCATTCCAGACCATCCACCAACCTGATCAAAGCAAAAGTAGGTAAGTGCTATTGATCCGATGACCAATATTATGGCTTGAATAACTTCAGTATGAACAACCGCTGATAATCCTCCTGGAATCGTATAAGCGGCAGCAGCTATGGCCAGTAGGGTAATGATGATTGCTGAATCTAGTTCAGGAAAAATAATTTTTAAGATAAGATTGCCCGCATAGAGTCCAGCAGCGGTATCAATAATCACATTGCCTACGATTGTGATAACAGAAAAAAAATAACGGGCACGACCATCGTATCTTCTTTCAAGAAACTCAGGCATCGTGTATACTTTGGAATTCAAATAAAAAGGCATGAAAAAAATGGCAAAAATCACCAAGACCACAGCGGCCATCCATTCATAATTGTAAACGGCAATATTTGTTTTAAAGGCGTCCGCTGTAAGGCCAATTAGCGTACTGCTTCCTATATTCGCTGCAAAGAGTGAAATGCCAACAATGGGCCATGTTAAATTACGCCCAGCTAGGAAATAATCTTCTGAAGATTGCTGCTTCCCTTTTGAAATACCATACCCTATAATACCCACCAAGTAGCAGATAATGATAATACCATCTATGACGTTTAGAGTTACTTGCTCCACAGGGGTTGTTAGATTATAATTTGTATTTTAATTATAAAAATTTATAATTCCGATAATAAAGAGAAGTTATTGATGGATAGTAGAATTACAATCGTTTGCGGAAAGAAAAAAATCATCCAAGCTGTATTGGATACGATTTTTCAGTGGTCATAAGACAGCCCTAGACGCATTCAATATAGATGTTGAGAGAGCAACAGAACCTGAATATACATGTTTGAGACACTAGGTCTTTGTCTTTTACTTAAATCGTCAAATTGGGGAAAAGGGTTAAAATTAGGCCAATCATTTCACGTTGACCCATTTTAATAAATGAGATCGAGGATTAAAAATTCGAGAGATGTTCCCTTAAAAATGATGTTTCCCTTGTGCAAGGCTACATCAACCTGATTTCTGATGAATAAAAAGGGATGATGTGGCTATCAAATAGGTAGAAATCACTTGTTCTCTGCAAGTAAAGGCACTAATCTTTTCGGTAATTAAGTACATGAATAATACTTCTGGAGGTAAAATTGAAGAAGAGAACATCTGCGGTGGTACAGAAATGAGATGTTTGGGTTTCAAAGGAGGCATAGGACCTGCATCAGAAAAATCTCCCTTTCTGGGGCAATTATATGCTTAGTGTCTCAGTTCAATCCAATTTTAGTTCCAAAAAAACTTGACCATTGCTCGTGTTCCTCTGGGCATGGCCTTGAATAAAGCCTTAAACGCTCAGTATTACCGAGCCCACAATCAAGACGAAAAGAAGGAGATAAATCCATTATTGGCATTGTCGCCACGGATGCTCCTTTCCTTCCTCATCAACTCAAAAGAATGGCGCAGCGCGTCCCATTAGGCATTGGTATTGTGGGGGCTCGTTGGAGCAATAGTAACAGAGTGTCTGCTTACCTCACGAATTGCTAACTGACGTCTTTAAAGATTACAACAGATTAGCAAAATAAATAGCTTTAGTTAACTAAGGGTTTTATTTTAAACAAGAGCGATGAATCGCATAACCTTTGAAAGATCTACTGAGCCAAATGGGCGGGAATACTTCTCCCATGTCTAGTTGTTTAAAAGGCATTCTTAGAATACAATGCCCATCAAGGATGATTCTATAAATAAAATACCTCTTTTAGATTTTTCATGTCTAATTTTAAGAAGATGAAACTTTACATTGCTTCTTTCCTTCTATTTCTATGCTTTATACAACCGGGATTCTCAAAGCCCATTTGGGGATATATTTATTATGAGGATCAGTCTTTTAAGAAAGTCCTTTTCAAAATTCCTTGGGTAAATGTTAGGAGCCGGCCCGACTTCCATAAAATTCAAAAAAAAGTAGCATACCAATATAACTTTAGGTCCTATGTTTTATATCCACAGGAAGCAAAAGGTTTCCTCTTTGTTGATGGTCAGGATACCTTTAGAATGATCAGCTTAGATTTGGCCAGTCCAGATGGCGCTCTCTTCACTCACCTTAAGTCTGAAGGTCCCTTGATGCTATACGAGTATTTTTTGTCTGCCAACCCAGATCCCATTTACATCATAATAAATAAATTAACCACCTATCGAATAGATAAAATAAATTATCGCTCCTTCATTGAAAATTATTCAAGGGTATGTCCTATCACATTTGAAAACTTTGAGATCCGTGGAAATATTTACAGAGACCTCCCTTTATTTATCGAGCAATACAACAAATCTTGTGGACAGAACTGAGTCCTTGTCTCCTTTTCGAAAGATCGTTTTTCTTTCTTTTTTCTCTTACTGTACAATTCTTTGTTTATCAGTATCTGCACAAAACGAGCTACCCGACGGTTTTATTCGCCTTTCCGAAGTCATTCACGATATTCATGTTGACCTAAGATACTCCTCGCAAGATAACTTTTTAGGAAGGCCAATAGCAGGCTACCTCTCGCCAGTTTGTATTCTTTCTCTGCCAGCCGCTGAGGCTTTGAGTAAAGTTCAGTTGGATTTAAAAAAAGAGGGCTTAAAATTGAAAATTTTTGACACTTATCGACCACAAAGAGCCGTAGATGATTTTGTTCAATGGGCCAAAAATTTAAAGGATACCTCCATGAAAAAAACATACTATCCTAAGGTCTCTAAATCTCTATTATTTAAATACGGTTACATCGCCGCTAGATCCGGCCATACCAGAGGCAGCACGGTAGATCTTACGCTTGTTGATTCGGTAGGTAAAGAACTCGACATGGGGACTCATTGGGATTTTTTCAGTCCAAAATCTTGGCCCTCCAGTCGAGCGGTCCCAGAACAGGCACAGCGCAATAGGACCTTTCTACGACAAATCATGCAAAAACATGGATTCATCCCTTATGAGGCCGAATGGTGGCATTTTACCTTAGCACATGAGCCCTTCCCAAATACCTATTTTAATTTCCCCGTTCAATAAATTCTCCTATATGCACTCAAAAATCCAACTGCTTTTTAAATCATGAAAGATCAAACTGCCTCAGCTCAAAAGGAATGTCCTAGTTGCGCCATGAAAATTTCAAGCGGTACCAAGACTTGTCCCATATGTCAATATGAATTTCCAGAAGGTCACTCATTCATCATTATCATTACTGTAATTCTCCTTTTGTTGGTTTTTTTATATTCCCTGACTTTTTAAGTATTTACCGATCGCTCCAATTGATGCAATGCTTTCGTATGGTTTCTCTTTTTATTTTTAAAAAGAGAACAAATAAGAACTTCCTTCATGGCCATCAGAATTTTCGAACAATAGATCATAAATCTTTAGTGAAGCACTGTAAATTCTCCCTTGTTCACTAATCACCATTCTATTTTGACCTCCCTAATTTTTTTCTTAGCTTTAGTCTAGCTTATCAAATGTACCCTTGAATTATGCGCTCTCGAAGAAATTTTATCAAAAAAAGTCTCCTCGGCGGATTCTCTGCTCCCCTCCTGCAATACGAAACCCATTCCGCCTCGTCAGATCTACAGTCACTTTCAAAAAACCCCTCCTCAGATAAAAACTATTGGGCTACGGTACGCAAACATTTTATCCTTAAAAAGGACCAGGTATATTTCAATAATGGGACCATTGGCCCGACGCCTGCTTATGTAATCAATAAGATGACCGATCATTTAATGCATTATAATACACATGCTGCTGAAACCGATTATAAAAAAGGTTCTGGTCCTGAATTACTCACAGGCTACTTTGCGTATCAAGCAATCCGCGAAAAAATTGGAGAAATCATTAATGCAGATTACAAGAGTATTGCTTTGATACAAAATGCTACCTTTGGCATGAATTATGTGGCTAATGGTCTAAAATTAAAGGCTGGAGATGAAATCATCAATACAAACCAAGAACACGGCGGGGGATACGGAGCATGGAAATCGTTAGCTAAAAGGCATGGTTTAATTTATAAGCAAGCAACCATGCCGCTCCCAGCCAATGATCCAAAGGAAATTTTTGATGAGGTGTTTAAATTAGTTAATCGAAAAACGAAAGTCATCGCCATTCCGCACATAGTCTCCGTTTACGGAACCATAATGCCCGTTAAAAAGATTTGTGCCGAAGCGCATAAACTTGGCATATTTACTGTTTTAGATGGTGCGCAATGTGTGGGACAAATAAAGGTAGATGTACAAGACATTGGCTGTGATGCCTATTACTCTAGTCTACACAAATGGCTCCTGGCTCCCCCAGGTAATGGTATCTTATACATCAATCCCGATCGGATAGCAGACGTCTGGACAACCATCGCCAGCTATAACTGGGAGAATCAAGAAGATCACGGTTTCAGACTCATGCAGAACGGTACGGGTAACCCTGCCTTGATGGCTGGATTCGACGCCTCGATAGATTTTTTTAATGCTATTGGTGAAGACCGATGGATTGGCAGAATCAAGGCCTTAGGTGATTATCTGCGCGCGCAGTTACAAACCCTCGATAAAATCACCATCCACTCTTCTATAAATTCTACCATGTGTGCAGGGCTAACCACCTATGCTTTGACGGGTTGGACAGGGCCTGAATTACAAAAAGCCATGTGGACCCAAGAACGCTTACAGCCCCGATCTGTGGGTACTGAATTGTTACGGCATTCTGTCCATATCTATAACAATGAAAGCGAAATTGATCGTGCCATTAATGTCATGAAAGGGCTCAGTTGATTTACAATGAAGCTTCTTCGGGATAATCTGTGGGTAATCCCAAATATTCATATTCATCTATTTCCGCACGCAATACCTCGAGTTTTAATCTGATTCTTTTATATGCGGGGGCCCCTAAGGGCAGGTGTACGGGAGGATGTTCTAATTGCGTCAGCGCATACATGGCCTGAACGGCCTTTAAAGGATCTCCTATTTGGTTTCCACTTACCTTCTCAATGGCCTTAGCGTTTTTTCCCGCAGTTTCCGTATAGTCGGCTAGGGTATTAGGTGCATAGGTGGCAGAGGCGCCTGCCCAGTCTGTCCTAAAAGGCCCAGGTTCCACATTAGTGACATAAATGCCTAAGGGCTCAACCTCTTGGGCCAAGGCTTCCCCAATTCCCTCTAACGCAAATTTTGATCCATTATAAATCCCGATTCCAGGAAATCCATTGAGTCCCGCAATAGAAGTAATGTTCAAAATGTGTCCTGTTTTTCTGGCTCGCATGAAAGGTAATACCGCTTTGATCATCGAGATGGCTCCAAACACATTTACAGAAAATTGTCTTTTGATTTCTTCATCATATATTTCCTCAATGGCACCAATGGATCCATATCCTGCATTGTTAACCAATACGTCCACCTGACCGTCAAAAGATTCTTTAATCAACCTTCGGGTTCGGTTTTCTGCCTCGGCTTCCGTAACGTCTAATACCCATCCTTTAATTTTTCCTTTGGATAAGGCCTCGAGTCCTGCTACCTCAGTTTCGTTACGAACCGTCGCAATCACTACATGCCCGTTATCGGCCACCAATTTAGCCAATTCATGTCCAAACCCTTTGGAACATCCTGTAATCAACCAAACTTTTGCTTTCATAAATTTTTTTTTATTCTGACCTACTTTTTCAATTAACAGAGCTCTTTTTAAACGAATCCCCTATTCCTTTACCGGCTTACTAAACCTTTTATTTTGAACCGGATCCCCCAAAGTAATTTTATTAAAAACATATTCGGCAACTATCGCCCTGGTTTGCAATTTTATATGGGTTGGAAAAGAAACCCCTTGAAAATCTCCATATTTTACAACTTCACGGATAACGACCAAAGGCTCACGTGTCTTTTTTGTAAAAATAGTTTTAGTTAATAAGAATGTTTGTGTTGAGATGAAATATTCAATCAATACTTGGCCCTGATCTTCAACTATCCAGTAGTGAGGTGCCTGATCAAAAAAAACAACCCCCTTATTCTCTAGGCCCGCCACACGCTTAAGCGGTGATCCAAAGGAAAATATCGCTTGATTGATCATCGTCTCTTCAACAGATAACTGCACTACTGATGATTTTGTCCATTTGGCGATCGTCCATGACTCAACACCATCCCAAGCCTCGATAAACCTTGACCTTTGATTGATCATTAAATATTTATTTGGCTTTTTAAAATAAAACGTAGCCGGATAAGACCCGTGTAAACTCAGCCAATTTCCTTTTGCCGATAGGCTCTTAATCCCCTCCCAAAACTCTTGCTGATGGGCCTCATGATGTCTATCTAAAATATAGCTCAATGAATCTTGTGCCCGCGTCTGAGTAAGGCCTAGCGAAAGAACCAGTGACATGATGAATCGTTGCTTCATTGGTTTTTTAACATAAAAATAAAACTTAGACCGATTACAAAGAAATAAATGTTTGCGGAGGTACGGTTTTTAATACAGCCACCTCCGTGAGGTTTCTTGATCCGCGCCCCTGGGCAAGTAAAATTTGTCCAAACTGCTCATAATCATCCCATGGAGATACGAATTGGGGTAAAGAATCTGTAAAATGAGTAAAATAAGCCCACTGTTTAATCAAATCTTGATCTTTAGAAACCCATACCCAATAAGCATTATCTGGGCTGACCCCTACATTTTCAAAGGTCAATTTTAGCACGTCACTCAGCTCCCCGGATTGAGTTTTATCCTCTTTTACATACGTAAGTGTCACGCCGGTATCCTTAAGTTTATAGGGCATCACCAGCCAATAAGAATCATTGATCCATATCCTTTCGCCCTTAGCTAAATAAAAAGACACGCTGTCTGGATCCGTAAGTTCGATTCCTTGCTGAAAAACCTTCCCTGTTAATTGATTCAGATCTAACAAAATAACTTGATTTCCTTGTTCAATTTCTATGCGAACTTTTGCTGATTTTTTGTCCCACAACAAAGTCCGTCTACCAAAAAAATTCCATTTTATATATCTCGTTTTATCCCAGGCCTTTCGACCTCCCATCGCTGACATGATTCTGTCTGCCAAGACAATGGCCAAAGGATCTGATCCTTCCAAATCAAAACCCGCCAATGGATAATTTAAATCAGCCGACTCCAAGTCCTCGGCAGTTGCTCCTTTTTTTTGGCTACATTGTACTAAAAAAAGAAGAAAAATCATCCAAAAAATAAATTTCAAGTTAATCTGCTATTTTGTAAGACTTTGATTAATTCTTGCTAGACTTAAACTTGTCAAACCTAGATTCCTGATCCACATTGGGATACTGGTTATTTCCTATATCTACATCAGCGGTTTCTTTATTGGGATCAATGACTATTCCTATGACTTCTTTGGCCTTTACAAAAACTTTGGTCACTTCCTTTTCGTTTTTTCGCCAAATTTCAGCAGGTAATTTTTCCCACTCCGTACTTCCATCGGCATAACTCCATTCAATAATAACCGGCATGACCAAGCCGCCTTTATTTGCCAACTTAACTTCATAAAAGTTTTGGTCTGAAAACCCTTCTTTCATCTCTATTTCATTGAACTTATTTGCAAACTCTCGATATTCCTCAGCTTCGGTATTTTTAAAAACAAAGGTATTTACTTCTTCGGTAAACCTTTTTTGTGCGGTATTCAAGTTTTCGTATTCTCCCGAGATACGGCGTTTTTCTAACCCCTGCTCCTCGATCTGCATGCGGTAATGCTTCACTTCCTCCACACCAATATCTACATAATCTGTCGTGTAAAACCAGCCTCTCCAAAACCAGTCCAAATCTATCGCAGAAGCATCTTCCATTGTTCTGAAAAAATCTGCAGGGGAAGGACTTTTAAAGGCCCATCTTTCTGCATATTTTTTAAAGGCATAATCGAACAGCTCAGGTCCCATAACCGTTTCTCTTAAAATAGACAACGCGGTTGCGGGTTTCGCATAAGCATTATTTCCAAATTGAAGAATTTGCTCAGAGTTGGTCATGATAGGTCTCAACAACCCCTGCTCACCGCTCATATAAGGAATGATCTGCTCAGGGGCACCCCGACCCACAGGAAAATCAGCATCATATTCTTTTGTTGCAATGGACTGAACAAAACTATCCAATCCCTCGTCCATCCAAGTCCATTGCCGCTCGTCGGAATTAATAATCATAGGGAAAAAATTATGCCCTACCTCATGAATGATAACCGAAATCATCCTCCACTTGGTTTCATCTGTATAGGTTCCGTCGGCTTGTGGTCGTCCAAAATTGAAACAAATCATAGGGTATTCCATTCCCACGCTGGCCGCATGCACTGAAATCGCCACAGGGTAAGGGTAGTCAATGGTGTGCCGAGAATAGGTGATCAGTGTTTGACGTACCGCTCGGGTCGAATGGGATTCCCAAAGGGGATTCCCTTCTTTGGGATAATAAGACATCGCCAATGATTTTTTACCATTCAAATTTACTGCCATGGCATCCCAAATATATTTTCTAGATGCCGCAAAAGCAAAATCCCTTACACTGTCCGCTTTAAACGACCAAGTCGCGTTCCCTCGTTTTTTATGGGCCTCCTTTTGAATCGCTTCCTCCTGCGTCACAATAATCACAGGATCTCTAAAAGACTGCTTCGCCTTTTCAAATCGCAGTTGTTCTTTTGACGTCAAAACGTCTTTGGGATTTTGTAAGGTCCCTGTGGCGCCTACTATAAAATCCTCCGGAACAGTCATGGCGACTTCAAAATTTCCAAAACTCAAAGCAAACTCTCCTCGCCCAAGAAACTGTTTATTTTGCCAACCCTCCACGTCATCGTAAACTGCCATTCTAGGATAAAACTGAGCAATCGTGTAAGAATAATTATCCTCTTTCGGAAAATATTCGTAGCCCGAGCGCCCTCCCAAACTCATACGATCATTAATTTTATAATGCCAATCAACCTGAAAGGTCATCTGCGCTCCCGGTAACAAGGGCTGTTCCAAATTGATCCTCATCATAGTTTTATTTATAAAATAAGCAAGGGGTTGACCGGCATCATCTAAAACTTTATCTATCCGAAATCCCCCATCAAAATTATTTTGAATAGTAAACAACTCTTTTGAGCTTACGGAATCCTTCATGAAATACTCCGTCACTAAAGGGGTTTCAGAGTCTTGGGCACGAAAATTTTGATCAAGCTGTAGCCATAAATAATCCAATGGATCGGGAGACTGATTAAAATAAGTGATGGTCTCTGTGCCCTCTATTTCCTGTTTTACATCGTCCAGTGTCAATTCAATTTTATAATCGGCACGTTGCTGCCAATAATCCTTTCCCGGAGCTCCTGATGCGGTTCTATACGTGTTAGGCGTAGGCAAGGAAGTTCCTAATTGCTCAAATTTTTGGCCCCATTGTATGGGCGTCTGGCCCCATACTCCCAGGATAGCCATCATTAAACTACTTAAAAAAAATACGCGTTTTCTCATCTTATTTTTCATTTAAACATATAATCCGTCCCCAAAATTAAGGTTGCTGAAATACCAAGAATAATGGAAGAAATAATCAATTTCCAATCTCGACGGTCAACACCAAAAAAATCAACAAATACAGTACTTAAGATTAAAAAAAGGATCATAATAACCATTTGTCCAATTTCAAGACCAATATTGAATGCAAATAATGGCTTTATAATGTTTTGCTCGGCGCCCAGTAAAACTTTTAAATAACTTGAAAATCCCAAGCCATGAATAGTGCCAAAAAATCCTGCAAAAAAATAATTAATATACCCTTTTCGTTGGGTGGCTTCAAATCGCCGTCGGTCCCTGGTAAATAAATTAGCCAGGGCCGTAATGCAAATGGTCAGGGGAATTAAAAATTCTATCAACTCCAAATCATATTTAATCAACTCTAGGGTCGCCAAAGCCAAGGTGATGCTATGACCGATGGTAAAGGCAGTCACCAAAACCAAAACTTTTCGCCAATCGTTGATCAAGTAAATCGTTGCAATGGCCGTTACGAAGAGCATGTGATCGTATCCCGCAAAATCTAATATGTGGAAGACCCCTAAATCAAGATATAATCTAAATTCTGACATTATCTTTACTATAAAATTAATTATATGCCAATATTCCTTTGGATTGTTCTTACGAAATTATACCTTTTTCATCCTTTTCATGTTAGCATTTGTGATATAACCTATGATTCCAATGATAAACACCTTAAAATCAGTGTTCGCCTGTTTACAGATGACTTGGAATTGGGACTTTCTGACTATGCAGAAGCGCCCGATCTAGACCTTCTCGAGCTAGATTCTGCCAAGCTCAATGCATTATTACAACGATATCTTTTAGAAAATCTGCGTTTAACAAGCAATAAAGAGGTACTCCACCTTCATTATTTGGGTAGCCAAAAAGAAGATGATGGCATATGGTGTTTTTTGGAATACGAAAACTTAAGCCCCTTTGATGAAATCGTTGTTTTCAACAGTTTGTTGGTCAATGCCTTCGAGGATCAAGAAAACTTGGTTCATTTCCGAAAAAACAAAATCGTCAAAAGCCTCAGGTTAAATCATGAAAATAAAATAGGCACCATCAATTGGTATCCATAAATGGAAAAGTTCCACTCTCCTGCCAATGTTCTGATTGGTATTTAAGCAGGGTAATGCCACTTACAGAAAAAATCCTTTCATATTTTTGTTCTTTAAAAGTTTCCCAAGCCTCATAAAAGTTTGCTTTTCTCAGATCCCTAAAAGCAATGGTTACATGGGGTTGAAATCCTAAATTTTTATACTCTCCATTATAAATATTCCTTTTTCTCATTTCTAATAATACCTTGCTGCTTAATTCCCTGAGGTCTTTATTTTCAGCGACATCTATAAAAATCACACGCGGTTCAAAAACACCAAAGTCATGAAGGGTTACATCAAAGGGCCTTAGGCTTGCAGTCATTTGAGCAAGGGCTTGTTCAAGTTCCCCTCTTTTTGCGCTTTTCCATTTAAACGGCATGTGAAGCGTAATGTGAGCCGGTGACTTAAAGGCATGACAAGCGTGATGCTGTTCTGCCATGATTTTTTTAAAATTATGTACCTCTTCCCGAATATCCTGAGGTAATACCACTGCAATAAAATAACGCTCTTTCACAATTGATTCTGAATATATTTACTTGTCATATTGGTTAAGGAAACCTTTTATTAATTAAAATAAAAAGATTATGAAAAATATTTGGGTCGCAGTACTGTTGATAGGAACACTTCTAAACGTTAGTGCACAAAGAAAAAAAGCGAATAAAGGAACAGTCACCCCTACTTCAAAAGATGTTTCTATTTCCGTTTTTACAAAAAAAATGCGCCGGACGGAAGGTTACTTCCCTTCTTTCTATGATGCTTCTAAAGACAAGCTATATATTTCCGTAGACCTAAATGCCCCAGAATTTTTATACGTCAATACCTTATCCGCAGGCATTGGTTCCAATGACCTCGGTATGGATAGGGGAAAGCTTGGCGGAAGAAAAGTTCTTCAATTTAAAAAATATGGACAAAAACTGATGCTGGTCCAGCCCAATCAGGACTACCGTGCCATCAGTGACAATCCGGATGAAGTAAACTCCGTCAAAGAAGCTTTTGCCTCATCCATTGTATGGGGGTTTCCCATCATAGCACACACGGGAACACTTTATCTCATTGAATTAAATGATTTTCTGTTACAAGATAGTCAAGGAATTGCTCAGAGACTGTCCAGAACCAAACAGGGCCAGTTCAAAATCGATAACTCTCGTTCTGCTTTATATTTACCCAATATCCTCAATTTTCCCAAAAACTCTGAGTATGAAGTGATTCAGACCTATACGGGACAGGCTACGGGCAATTGGGTCCGTTCTGTGGTCCCTTCTCCAAATGCCATCACCGTACAAACTCATCATTCTTTTATTGAGCTGCCAGATGACAATTATCAACCTAGAACTTATGATCCCCGCAGTGGATTTTACGCAACCTCCTATCAAGACTATGCAACCCCTGTGGCTTCCTCTCTAGTAAAGCGCTTTATTAACAGACATCGACTGCAGAAAAAAAATCCTGAATTGGCCAAATCTGAAGCCATAAAACCCATCATATACTATCTGGATCGAGGTGCCCCTGAACCCGTTAAATCTGCCTTAATGGACGGAGCAAAATGGTGGAATCAGGCCTTTGAAGCCGCTGGATTCATCAATGCTTTTCAAATCAAATTGCTCCCTGAGGGTGCCCATCCTTGGGACATTCGATACAACATGATACAATGGGTGCATCGATCTACCCGTGGATGGTCCTACGGATCCTCTATCATTGACCCCAGAACCGGAGAAATCATTAAAGGACAAGTAAGCTTAGGTTCCTTGCGAGTTAGACAAGACTTTTTAATTGCCCAGGGGCTCTTAAACGAATATGATGAAGGAGTAGGTCCCCACATGGCCCTTGCCGTAGCGCGCCTCCGGCAATTGGCAGCACACGAAGTAGGCCATACCCTGGGCTTAGTACATAATTATGCCGCCAGTAGTGATGACCGCGCCTCTGTGATGGACTACCCACATCCTTTGGTCAAGTTAGATCGCGACGGGGAAATTGATTTGTCTGATGCCTATGATGTCAATATTGGCGAATGGGATATCGCTGCTATCAAATATGGTTACACCCAATATGAAGAGGGCATAGATACCCACGCTGCGCTCAACGCGTTGCTTGAGGAAACGCATAAGAGGGGCCTTCGCTTTATATCAGACCGAGACGCTAGAGCAGCCGATGGTGCACATCCTATTGCACATCTATGGGATGAAGGTACTGGGGCTGCCAATGAATTGAGTCGCATGATGATGGTTAGAAAAAAGGTCCTCAGTAATTTGTCTGAAAACAGTCTTCCCATGGGCTCCCCGTACTCTTCATTGGAAGAGGTCTTGGTTCCGATGTATCTTTTCCACCGGTATCAAATAGAAGCCGCCACTAAAGTTGTCGGGGGCTTAGATTACAACTATTCCATAAAAGGAGATCTTCAGCTAAAAACAGCCATGATCGCTCCCGACGCACAGTGGAAAGCCCTTGAGGCCCTTATTCAAACCTTACAGCCAAAATCTTTAATACTTTCTAAAACATTATTGGCCAAAATTCCCCCCAAAGCACAAGGATATGATAGAAGTAGGGAATCTTTTGGAAGTAAAATGGGGCCTGTTTTCGATTATTATACCGCTGTTGAAACGGCAAGTGAGATGTCGTTATCTTTTTTACTCCATCCGCACCGGGCCAATCGCTTGGTCATGTATCACGACCTAGATGCCCAGCAACCTGGACTGGCTCCGGTCATTCACCGACTCCTTGAAAATACGTGGTACTCCGCACATTCCAATCCTGAAGAACGCGCCATTCAACGCATTGTTGAGCGTAAAATTCTAGATAAATTAATATTACTTAACGTGCACGAAGGATCACAAACCGATGTTAAATCCATCAGTTATGCGTTGATTCTTGAAATCTTGGACTACTGCAACGGCAGAAAAACGGAAGATTTCGAGGATGCGGCACATTATAAAAGCATGGCTGCTCTAATTTCCCTTTGGCTAGAAGATCCTGACGAGGTTAAGGAAACCAAGACACTTAAGGCCCCTGATGGATCTCCCATTGGTCACGATGCCGGATTTTTACAGTATTGTAGTTTTAGTAATTAAATTTTCTTAAAAGGATGTCGTTTATATTTTTTTTATGTGAAGAGGCCTTTGTCAAGGTTACGCTAGACCAAGGGTAAATTTATGATCAAGTAGTAACTCCCTTTAGAGATAAACACACTTCCTGGAGCTCCAAAGAGAGGATTCCTCCTCTGGCTCATTCATAATAGCGCTCGATTCTTTATTGAGAACAAATAAATGCCCTCTTCTCCTCGATTAGGTAAAGATGAGGACTAGAAGGCCTTTGAATAGGGTTACAAAAAAACTGCACTCCCTTAAAACGATTGTTATCTAAACTGATTTAAGAAATACTTGGCTTGAATATTGAGTGATAAATTATATTCATTATTGTCCAAAATGTAATATCGATTCATATAAAAACTATTAATCATTTTAACACCCAAGGCTCCTTTTTGGAAGCGCCGTTGATATTTAAGCCCTAAGCTGAACTCATTTTGATGTCGGTTATAGAGCTCTTTTTGGCCACTGCCATGATCCATTTCTAAGAAATAATCATCATCAAATCTAATGGCTTGAAAATCGATTCCTAAAAGACTTTTTTGATCATAGAGACTTAACCCTAGAAATTGACTCATTGAACCCCCACCAATCCCCGCTCCCAATACTTGCCCTTGATGAGTATAGCCCTGGTCAACTAATATGTGTTGGTAATAAGGCGGATTGGCTCGGTACAGCCAGCTTTGATTTCTGACCAAATTGCTGTGTTCCATCATAAAATATAAAACCTTTTCTTTCTGTAGATCAAACGCCTTTTCAAGACCTAAGGTATAGGCTCGGCTGTGTTCTGGCTCCGTAATAATTCGAATAAACCCTCCACTAAAGTCATTCTTTGCCCATTCTAAATAGATCCTCAAATCAGCCTCCTCAAACTTCCAATCCACAAAAAATGAAGCCATTTGATCAAAAGAATCTTTGGTTAACACTGAATCAATCATGATTCCTTGATCAAAAATCCAAAATAACGCAGCTAAGTCCGAAGGTGTATAATACTTGCTTTGCTTGTACAATACTTTATTAAAACCCAATACTAAATTTGGCAAAAAAGGAAGACTATAGCCTACCGTCATTCCTGTAAAGAATCGCTTATTATTTTCCGGAAAAGCATCAAAATATCTTGATTCGGACAGTTGCCCAAAAATTATCTTAGTTTCGAAAGCCCCCAAATCTCTTTTTTTAAAATGAAGTTGAAGTGGTTGGGCCGTCCCCAGGTCTACACTGGGAAAACCTCCTGCATTGCGGCTTAAAATTATTGGATTGATGTTCGCTGGTCCTAATTTTAAGTTTTGAGTTCCCAGACCCACAGTGAAAATACTATCTTGATATCTGAGTTCCGACTGACCTAAATGAACATTCACAAACGCCTTATCCCCATACCGTTGAACCCAGTCGGCTCGATAAGAAACGGAAGCCTTGTTCGCAAATTGATAAGAAAAAGGGCTCACATCTTTTTTGATCTGAGGCGCAAGCTCAAAAGAAGCATTTTGAGAATAAAAAATATTGGGTAAAAATACGAACGAAAACCTGGCCTTTTTCAAGCGCATCCCTACGTTGACTTCATGAGTGAGCCCTCGCCCCTTCCAAGAGGGACCGTCGTTGTAACTTCGAGGATAAGCTGTATTGAGATGTGTTTTAACTCCTAAGTCTAATAGGGTCAACCCTTCTTTAACATCCATCCTTGATGAGAAACGATTCCATAAAGACCACTCCAAAGAATCAACAAATGGGTCAATCGTCAGCCCATAACCCAAATGATTAACTTGCTGATTTTTAAGTGCTAATAATTGAAAATATTCGTTATCCAAGTCCCCAGGTATGTCAATCTGAGCCTTGATTAAGTCAATACTAATCAATAAAAATATTAAAACAAGAACGCTTTTTTGCATGAATCTCCGGTTCACTCGCGAAAATATTATCTATCTATATTTGACCTAGCCCTATAAGGAGCTCATTCTAATTATAGCTTTTTTAAGGACCTTCTACCAAACAGTAAATTTAACATTTTAAATAGGAGTGGAAATAAAAACTTTAATAGAAACTCTCCTTTTCATACCATTCCATGATTAATTTTACTGTTTAGAGAATCCATTTTAGGCGTTCTATACGATCTAGCTTTTAAATTTTACAAGATATGGTTACTGTTTTGCTGTTGAACTATAAACGTCGAGAAAATCTTGATAAGATCATCTTGGCTTTAAAATCGCAAACCATTCCCTGTGAAATCTTTGTTTGGAATAATGCTCCAGAACCTTTTATTCACGCTGATGTTGATTGGGTTTTAAACTCCTCAGATAACTCCGGCTGTTGGCCTAGGTGGTTTATGGGCACATTTGCAAAAAACGATTATATCATGTCGCATGACGACGACTTATTGATTACAAAAAAGGATGCTTTAGAGCTTCTTGTAAAAGAATACGAAGAAAGGGGTCATAAAGGGATGGCCATCGGCCCTTATGGAGTGATTCTTGGAAAAAAAAATCTCTACTTTCCTAAAAATGTCCTCTCCAAAGGGCTGCAAAAACTAGGGTCATCTGGTATCCCTAAACATCTCAGTTTTCCTAAAAAAAGTGTAAGAGTGGATATTATTAAAGGACGCATGATTTTTTTTAAAAAGGAAGAGTTAAATAACATTCCCATACTTCCTCAAGGTCCAGATTCCTTTGTCCTTTGTGACGACATTGTCATCAATGGTCATCTAGCCCATGGGGCATTAGGTCATCATCTTGTCACCACGAAACTGAATGGGAAAATTCAAGATATTGAAGATAAAGAGAGCAGTACTGGATTATGGAAAAGTCATCCAGACTGGAAGGACATTCGTAATAAAACCGCTCAATATCATTTTAAAGAAAAAAAATAAAAAAAATCATTTTCCTTTATTGTTTGCCCTATAATAATTTCAAGAGCCCACTTCCATGACTCTTTAAATGAGCAATAACCCATTCTATACTTTCTTCTTTCGTATTTTGTAACAGCAATTTCTTCATGATTTCACTGCGGATTTTAATATTCGATTGTGTGATATGAAAAGCAAAGATCCCATGTCCTATAAAACGGTAAAACCAATGGTATTTGGCACAGTATTTCCTTGAGATAAGTTGTTGATTATTATAAAATTTAGGCATCACATATTTCCAATATATGCGTTGATTCCTAGGATGTTTGTCTGCTAATTCACTCCCCTTACCCCTGGACGCGTTTATCCAGTCATTTACAATCTTTATTCCCTCCTCAGATCTTCTCACTATAATAAAGCCTGCATTAGGCTTTCTCCATTTAAAAAAATGTGTGTCTCCTGGCATCAGTATGTGGATGTTCGAAGGCACCTTTTCAATAAAAAAATCTAAGGAAATCTCACTATTCATCAAGATAAGATCTGCATCAAAAAGTACAACCCATTCGGATGCGCTCGATAATAAAGCCTGCCTGATCATTTCTATTTTGGTCCAGTTCACATGCATATCTTGGACCAATTGTGAGCGCTGAACTGAATAGCTGTATCCGTGCTTTTGAGCATACTCATAAACAGACGCCATCCCATATTGAGCATAATCGTCAATGTTCGACGTAATCAACTGATATAAATCGAATTTTGATTTCATTTTTTTACTTGTTGAATCATCTTTTCCCTATTCTTGTGTTAAGACAGCGCATGTCAAAATTAAGCTTATCTTATCATGCAGTACCAAGTAAGAATTAGCTTTTTTCAAAAGGTTCCATTGCTCCCTCTTTGTTCATAAACAGGATTCCTTCTCTTAGACCATAGCTGCCATTATTCGCACTCAGTTTTTGTTGTTTGATATTCATCTTAGAACGCGCTTTGTTCCAACGCTCCATGCTTCGAAACGACATATGAGCCGGTTTGTATTTTTCATGCTTGATGGCCTTATTGTATGATTTTTCGTTACACTCTATTCTTTTGACACCCATCTTCAAAGCCCTTAACATAAGATCATTGTCTTGAAAGCCCATCTCCATTAACCCTTCATCATAGCCTCCAAGATCCTCAAAAGCCTGCTGATAAAACGACATTCTTCCGTAAGACCCATCTCTCCTCACCCTACTGAACTGCCAAAGCATTAGATTACTCTCCTCTTTGTAATATTGTTCCAATACAAATCTTCCTCCTTTCCGGCCAGTAAAATTATCGCAATCCAAATTGGTTAATATTATACCACTCGCGACATAATGGGCCGTGTTTTTTGCCAATGGTGCCGACCAACCTTGTATCTTAGCCTTAAAATATTTCAAATAGCCTTGTCCAATCTCTTTAGGAAAGATTTCCCTTATCCAATGCATCACCTCATCAGATTCATGAAAGTCCATTAATATAAACTCAATGTTTAGCCGATCTTCTTCGTTGTCTTTTAAATTTTGAAATAACGTTTTTTGAAGATATTCGAATCTGTCTTTATGGGTAATACAAAAACTCAATTTTGGGCTTTGATCCACTGCAATTTTAATGGGGGCCTTCAAAAAAGGGCCCTTGCCCGGTTTTGTTGGTATCCCAAACCAATGATGCAAAAACGTTCTCAAATGATCATTTGTTTATGGTTATCGAAAACACCTTTCCTTCAGAAAATTCAATAATTCGATCCGCCACATCATAATAATTCCTGTCATGGCTGATAATAATGATGGTTTTCCCTTTTTTTCGCAACTCAGGGATGATTTTTCGGTAGTATTTTTTCTTAAAATAAGGGTCTTGATTTGCCGCCCACTCATCGAACAGCATGACCGGTTTATCTTCTAAAATGGTTCTGAGTAGATTCAACCTTCCTCTTTGACCAAAGGATAAATTTACATCCGATAACATCATCTGATCTAGCAAAATTTTATCCTCCAATTCTAGCATTTGAATGAGCTCTTTGGCATACACGCACATCGGTGAATCTTTAAGGTAGGTAAAATCATCAAACACATAAGAATCTGCAAAGATGGCGGAATGAACATTTCGGTAACTTGAGGCCAAAGCAGGAGTTATGAGCTGGCTTCCAAAAATTATTTGCCCTTTTTCCGGTGTATAGAGCCCCGTAAGTAATTTTGAAAACGTTGTTTTTCCGCTCCCATTTCCTCCGGTAACGAATAAAACTTCATTTTTAAAGATTTTTAAACTGATCGGGCCTACGGTAAAAACCCGTTTATTAGACTGATAGCTATAGGCGACTTTTTCCAATTCGATTAAACATCCCTTTTTTTTAAGACTTCCGCCACTCTCCTCACTTAAGCTCAAAGATTCAATCTCTTCCTCATTGTAGCCCGTTTTTTTTCCTAATTCAAGTCCTAATTCATTGATTTTTTCAACCGCTACTTTCATTCTTTTTACCCCACTAAAAAAACTAATTAATACAATCATCGAGGGTAAAAGAAAAAGCATTAAGGTAAAAAATTTAATAAACTCGTCTTGTGAAAACCAAGAAATATTTTCGGCAAACATAACCAGACCTGCAATGGCCATGATGGCAATCCATTCAGGTGATTTTATTAAAAAAAGATTGATATTGTTAAGTATGATGTTTTGCCGAGCGTAGCCATTACTTTTAGGAGCAATGGCTCTATCGATATAACTATCGTGATGTTTTTTGTTGAGAACCAATTCTTTTATCCCTGTAACCATCCCTTGGATAGTAGCATAAATACCGAGATTAAAATCCTTCGCCTTTCTTTCTTCTCTATGAACCCTTCCCAAAACACTGAAATTAATGGCCAGAATAACCCCCAAAAGCAACACAATAAATAAAGATATTTGCCAAGAGAGCCATAACATGTACATGAGAATCCCAAAAATTTTCAAGCTAGAAATGATGGCCTCCGGTAGCAATTTGACGACACCGGTCAAAGTATTAACTTCAGCCGTTAAAATGGGGGCTATTTTTGTCGCCTTTCTTTCTATTGTTTCAAATGAAGATCTCATTACTTTTCTACTCAAATCAATTCTTAAAACATCGATTTTTTCTTCAAAAAGACGATTCATATGCTGCCCTGAAAAGACTGAAAGAACCACTGAAACGGTGATCAATAGAACCACAGAGATTATATTTTCCACATTATTCTCTGTAGTCAGTGTATCATGCACCACTTTAATGCCATAGGCATATAATATGGCTGAAACCCCTCCCGCAAGTAATAGCCAAGTGAATCGCCTCCACCTATCCCCTATAAGTACATAAATAACTTCCATTCTACTTTTCTTAGCGCGAAGTTAATGGAATATGACCTGCTTTTAAGTTTCGCTTTTTGATTCTTTTAATCATGCGATAATAAAGCAGATTACTCTTTTTTTGTTGATTTCCCTGTTAACTCTTGTATTCTTCTCTTTTTGAGATCGGCCGCGAACTTATTTTCTTGTGGCTTTCCTATCGTCTCTAATTAATTACAAGGATTATCTTGTCCAATATCAATAATGGTCCTTCACAGCTCATTGTTGATGTGCGGGTTTTAATAAGTCGTTAATTGTTTTTACTGGATTAAACGTACTCAAAGGAACTTCCACAAAAACCGTATGCCAATACGACATGGCTCCATTCCATAATCCGGGCAATTCCTGTGCTTTAAGTTCCCTGCCTCCTTGAGACTTTTGAGTAATGATTCCTGCACTTGAATCACGAAACTCCAACAAATCAAATTTTTCATTCTTGTGATTTTTGACACCACAAACAATATCAACGGGATTAAAATGAGTTGCGCTCTCAAAAATCTGCTTTTGTTCCATTATATTAAAATTTACCTGTGCCGCCTCCACAATTTGTAAGGATCTTCCTTGGTCTGTAGCTGTCCAAAAAGGGCCTCCCCCTGGTTCTCCTTCATTTTTCACCATACCACAAACTCTGATCGGGCGGTTCAAATGATCCCATAAAGCCGCTCTATTGAGATCAACCGATGAATCAAAGCCCAATTCATTACGCACCCATTGATTCATCTCGCACAGCCTTTGTTCAGAGCAAGTTGTCTCTAATTCTTTTAAAAGGGAAAACACTTTAGCTTGGACCTCTATTAATTTTCCTCCCAACATTTTTTTATGTTCAATGGTCTCCGATGGATATTGGTCAATAGAAATGTTGTCTATATTCTTTATAAAAATAAGATCAGCATCGATTTCATTGAGGTTCTCAAGCAACGCCCCATGGCCAGCTGGACGAAAAAGTAAAGACCCATCGTCTTTTCTAAAAAGGTCATTTTTCAAATCTACCGCTATTATATCGGTTGCTGTTTTTTGCTCACTAAGCCTGATTTCAATGATTTTTCCATACGCCTTCTCATAACCCTTGAGCACTTCTTTTAAGTGCCTATCAAAAGCTTCGTGATGACGGGAACTAGTGGTAAAATGGATATGGACGCGTCCTTGATCGTCAGCGGCATACAAACATCCCTCAACAAGATGCTCTTCGACGGGCGTCCGCACTCCTTCTGGATAAGCATGAAACTTGATCAGTCCTTTGGGCAACTGCCCATAATTTAAGCCTTTTTCCTGCAATAATTCTTTTATTACCTCCACGGGTACTTCCTCAAAGATCCCTTTTTCGAGAAGCCCTGCTTTCAGCGTTTTATAAAAAGGAAATTGCGACAAATGGTTCAAGAAATGCACTACTTGATCTGTAGGTGGGGGCATCTCATTCTCTTTTCCTTCGTACTGATTTTCTGCTGACAGATATTCGAAAAGTCCCTTAAACATTCGGGTTGCCGCACCTGAGGCTGGGATAAATTTTACCTTTTTTTTGACTTTTCCGTGCTGTTCATAAAGGGCTTGTAATTCTTTTTTTTGTGTTACATTCAAACTTATAATGCCCTCCGAAACCTTAGCGGGTTTTATCAATTTTGCAAAGGGAAATCTCTTTTGAAAACGCTTTATTTGCTCCCTTACTTCTGAGACATTTACGCCTTGGGTCAATAGTTGCTCCTTATCTAAATGAACCATCTTCTCTCTTCTTTCTACCACAATAATATGGGATTTTCATTGGTTTTAGCGGCCTATTTGATTTTTTCCTTGCTACTCAAAATTTCTTTGGTGTTTTTACTTCCTTTTGATCACGTAAAATTTTTTTGGAAAGGGAAAGTTTTAGCTTTGTCATCGAGTTATAAAAGTCAGAAATGGAAGTAAAAAAAGTCGTCTCCCTTTTTAAAAATGACCCTGCGCTTAATCTTCTTTTGGCGAAGATTAGCGAACCCCCAACAAACATCAAACTGAAAGGATTGGTGGGTAGTTCTGATGCTCTGAATTTATTGATTACCTCAGAAAAAATTGATCAGCCCCTGCTCGTAATCATGCACGACAAAGAAGATGCGGATTTACTCATGACTGACTTGGTTCATTTAGAAGAATCGAGGGTTCCTTCTTTTTTTCCTACCTCATACAAAAAACCTTATCAGCCCGAATCCATAGACAACGCCAATATTCTTCGCCGTTCTGAAACTTTGACACGGGTGCTTAATGGAGAAACCAAAATCATCGTAACCTATCCAGAGGCTCTCGTCGAAAAAGTCCTCAACAAACGTTCGCTGATTCAAAACGTCTTTAAAGCAAATGTTGGAGAACTCGTTGATATATCTTTTTTATCGGAATTATTCTCAACCTATGGTTTTGAAAGTACTGATTTCGTCTATGAACCCGGAGAGTTCGCCGTACGAGGAGGCATTGTTGATGTGTTCTCCTTTAGCTCTGAATTTCCGTTGCGTCTCGAATTATTTGGAAACGAAATTGAGAGTATTCGTACGTTTGATCCAGAAACTCAATTATCAAAAAATTCACTTCAATGGGCTTCCATCATGCCCAATACGCATAACCAATTATTGAAAGAAGAACGAATTTCTTTATTAGAATATTTGCCAGAAAACACATTGGTTTGGATCAAAGATTTAAGAGAAACTCAGGATATCATCACTAAAGCGTTTGACAAAGCGGCAGATTCATTCCATGCCGTTATCTCAATAAGTAACAATACTCAAGTCATTCAATCTCCCTCCTTACTTTACGAAACCTCTGCCTCTTTTACCTCGCTATTAGAAAAACGTAAAGTGATAGAATTTGGTAAGCGCGCTTTTTTATCGCCTTCTTTTGAAATCGATTTTGAAAATCAGCCCCAACCTTCATTTAATAAAAACTTCGAGTTCTTGGTAGATAGTCTTGGCGCATTACAACACGACGGGTTTCATATTTTTATTTTCTCCGATTCCGAAAAACAACTTGAGCGACTGGCGACCATCTTTGAGGAAATCGATCCCTCTCTGTCTTTTTCTGGAATCACGGGTAGTCTCAATGCGGGCTTTATCTCTCCTACTTCAAAAATTGCCTGTTTGACGGACCATCAAATCTTTGATCGGATAAATCGAAGAAATGAAAACCCCAAATTCAACAAAAAAAAGGCCCTTACCCTCAGGGAGCTCAAATCTTTACAAACGGGTGATTATGTCGTTCATATTGACCACGGTGTCGCCCGTTTTGCCGGACTAGATAAAGTCATGCGTAATGGAAATCAACAAGAGGTCATCCGTTTAGTATACAGGGATAATGATTTACTCTACGTAAGCGTACATGCCTTACATAAAATTTCTAAATATGCAGGAAAAGAGGGTGGACCTCCCACCACCAGTAAACTCGGTTCTAAAGATTGGGAAACGAAAAAAAACCGGGTTAAGAGTAAGGTAAAAGACATCGCTAAAGAATTAATCACCCTATATGCCAAAAGGAAAACATCTCCCGGATTTGCATTTCCCAAGGATTCTTTTTTGCAAGCTGAATTAGAGTCAAGCTTTATGTACCAAGAAACGCCAGATCAACATTCCGCTACTATGGATATCAAAACAGATATGGAGCGAGTGCATCCTATGGATCGCCTGATCTGTGGAGACGTCGGTTTTGGAAAAACGGAAGTGGCCATTCGAGCGGCCTTCAAAGCGGTAAACGCCAATAAACAAGTAGCCGTTCTGGTTCCTACCACAATTTTGGCCCTCCAACATTATCAAACCTTCTCAGAACGGCTTCGTGATTTTCCAATCACCGTTGATTTTGTAAATCGATTTAAAACCGCCAAGGAAATTACAGCCATTAAGAAAAAATTACGCGACGGACACATAGATATTCTCATTGGTACCCACCGCATTGTAAATAAAGACATGATTTTTAAAGACCTTGGCCTCATGATTATTGATGAAGAACAAAAGTTTGGTGTCAAAATTAAAGAGCAATTGAAAAAATTACGTGTGAACGTAGACGCCATGACACTGACCGCTACGCCCATCCCTCGGACCCTTCATTTCTCCCTAATGGGAGCTCGAGATTTGTCTATCATCGCGACCCCGCCTCCAAATAGAGTCCCCGTTACCACAGAGGTCTGCGAATTCAGTGAAGAAGTTATTAGAGATGCGGTTCATCATGAACTTAGAAGAAAAGGTCAAGTCTTCTTTGTTCACAACCGAATTGGAGATATTGAAAGTTTAGCCAATCTGATTTATAAGCTTGTTCCTGATGCGCGGATTGCCATTGCACATGGGCAAATGGCCGGTCCCAAATTAGAAAAGGTCATGGTCGGCTTCATAAATGGTGCGTACGATGTACTGATCTCAACCAACATTATTGAGTCTGGATTAGACATCCCCAATGCCAATACAATCATTATAAATAGGGCACATATGTTTGGCCTCTCTGATCTTCATCAGATGCGGGGTAGGGTGGGGCGATCCAATACCAAAGCCTATTGTTATTTGTTAACCCCCGCTCATTCGACGGTCTCTTCTGATGCCAGAAAACGCTTGATTGCACTGGAAGAATTCTCCGAGCTGGGTGATGGTTTTAAAGTAGCCATGAGAGATTTAGATATTCGAGGTGCCGGGGATCTTTTAGGAAGTGAACAAAGCGGTTTTGTAAATGATCTTGGTTTTGATATGTATCATAAAATCCTCGATGATGCGGTCCTTGAATTGAAAGAAAATGAATTCAAAGAATTATTTCAAGACAACTTAGTACATGAAAAAGTCTCTGATTCATTTATCAGTGATTGTGTGCTAGAAACCGATCTGGAAATTCTTATTCCTCAAGAATATATTACCAATACCTCTGAAAGACTCAGATTATATAATGACTTAGATAATGTGGAAACAGATGACGCCCTATTAACAATTCAAAACAGTACCAAAGATCGATTTGGTGCGCTGCCTGAACCTCTAAACGAATTAATAAAATCGGTTCGATTGCGTTGGCTCGGCCGCGATTTTGGATTGGATAAAATTGTATTAAAAAACAGTACGATGAAATTACACATATTAGAAGGTAAAAAAGATGCCTATTTTCTGTCTTCTGCTTTTAAAAATCTCATTCAATTTGCCCAAAATCATCCCCAACGTTGCAAAATCAAGGAACAAAACCAAAAATTGATTTTTTCTATTAATCATGTTCATACCCTCGATGATTCCTTCCCTGTTTTCGCCTCATTTTTTAAAATTTAGTTCTTTCTCGACTGTTTTTTTGCTTTTTAAGAAGAATAACCCACTTTTTCATTTTTCATTTCGATAAATAATATAATTTTTGCCTACATTAGCATTATTAATTTTAAAGATAGTTAACCAATCTTATGGAAAATGTTTATTCTATGGTAAAGTCACTGACCTATACCATAACGATCGCATCAATATTGACCTCTTGTATTTTTGGAGGGGGAAACCCGAATAGTTCTAATCCTGGAAGCGCTAGTACAGTGACGGGTTTAGAATGGAATGTCGATGAAGAAGATGGGGGTAGTTTTCAAGTCAGCGAGTATGCCGGCCAACCCGTGGGTCCTAATCTTGTTTTTATAGAGGGTGGTAGAACCGTCTTAGGGTCTGTGGAAGAAGACGTAATATACTCAAGAGATAATGTAGAGCGTTCAGTAACCGTCGCCTCCTTTTATATGGATGAAACTGAGGTAACGAATATCAATTGGCTTGAATATGAGCATTACATCCGTATTGACTCTGAAGAGATTTATTGGGAAAATAACTTGCCGGATACCACTGTCTGGTCACGAGACCTTGCCTTCAATGATCCTTATGTTTCACATTATTACAGGTATCCTGGTTTTAGATTTTTTCCTGTGGTCGGTATTAATTGGAGGCAGGCTGTAAATTATTGTGCTTGGCGAACTGAAGTAGTAAACCTTAAGTTGGCAACAGATGCTGGATTTTTCGAAGAAAGTGAAGATGGCGAAGGCGATGCTTTTGCTGAAGACGACGCCTTCGCTGAAGACGAAAATACCGAGGTTGCCAGTTTACAAGGAAATAGTTCTCGCGTCCCTATTGAAAGTGGTATCGTATTGCCCGCTTACCGTCTTCCAACCGAAGCCGAATGGGAATATGCCGCTCAAGCTCTTATTGGCACTCAGTGGTTAGATGAAACGCAAACTAATAGTAGAATTTATCCCTGGGATGGTCATGCTCTTAGAAATCCTTATGGTAAGTCTATTGGATACATGTTGGCGAATTATAAAAGAGGTCGAGGTGATTATGCCGGTATTGCGGGAAAATTAAATGATGGGTCTATGATTACCGACTACGTTTATAATTACCCTCCAAATGATTATGGGTTATATAATATGGCTGGAAATGTAAACGAATGGGTCCAAGATGTCTATCGCCCACTCTCTTTTCAAGATATGGATGACTTAAATCCGTTCAGACGTGATAATGTATTAGATGAAGAAGATTCATACGATGGCGGCTACAGCTTCATTGGAAACGAAAGAGCTTATGAAACTGAAGAAGAAGCTCTCAAGGCCGGTGTGCCTCTTTCACAATATAATGTGGACAACCCTCCTGTGAAACGTATGAGAGTTTTCAAAGGAGGATCTTGGAAAGATGTCGCCTATTGGATGTCTCCGGGAACCCGACGCGCTCTTTTTGAAGATTCCTCTACGAATGCCATTGGCTTCAGATGTGCCATGGTCCATGCTGGGTCAAATTACTAAAAAACATTAATACAAAAAAAGCGATCTGTGAAAATACGGATCGCTTTTTTTATGCCTTCTTTCTATGCTTAACCCACATAAAATTTATTTTTCCCCATCATTATGAGTGTTGAGATGATAAAAACAAAATATCAACAAGACTTCTTATCTTAATTGGTATTGTATTTGAATACGTCCTTTCTTCACCTTTTTTTTAAAGATGACTGAGGAGATGTATTCAGATATGCTGCTCGCTATTCTGGAAGATTTTTGTTTGTCTTATATTTACGCGCATTCTATTGGTTTATAAAGGAGCATACCCTTAATCTCCCCATTATTAGAACCAAAAAATGGGTCACCGTTTTCGTTATCATGCATATCATACATTTTGGCTTCTTAGCTCCTTCTATAAGAATCAATGACTTACCCATAGTTCCTATTAAAGTCATTGGTGGCTTCTTAGCCTATGTTGGGATCCTTTGCTATGCCTTTTTTATAGGACGCATCCGAAAAATTGTCTTCCATCTGATGTACTTCTATTATGTTGATTTCGTGATCGCCATGACTTTTTTAGCCCGCATTCGTGGAGAGTTTGTAAGTGCAGATCCAGAAGTTTTTCACTTTATTGGTTTAGATATCGTACTCATTTCTTTTGGAATAGCAGGAATTCGACTGTACCAAATAAGGTCTAGTTAGCCCTTTCTTAGGATAAAAACACCCCGTCTCATCTTTTTAAGAAGTGCTTGATCAACTAATCATCTCCTTAAAAATAAAATAGGTCTAGCGAAAAAAATATATCTCAATCATAGAGACTCGATTAAGCAGTCCATATCTAACCGAAGAATTATTGCCTCACCCTTTCTTTTATTTAAAAAATCATACTATTCCCTGTTTATTTTTCCATAGTAGGGGCCAAAATAATAATTTCTCGCACTTTCGGAGCGATCAATTCACAAACAGCGACCATAGTGGCTCCTATTGTGATGACATCATCAACTACAATTACCGACTTCCCTTTCAAAGCATCCTGCTTTAGGCCGGCAGACACTTCTTTTTGATTTTGCCAACGTACTCTACCCTATCCTGTTTACTCTATGCTTTATCTTGTCTTACTCTTAGAATAACGTCATCCTTAATAGAAATACCTGTTTTTTCTGAAATACCCCTTGCTATTTCACGACTTTAGTTATACCCTCTCTTTTGTTCCTTGTCTGAATGTAAAAGAATAGGTATTAAATAATCCGTTTTGAGTCCTTATTTAAGGACTAAAGAAGTGCCAAAATGACGTCCCATCAACACAGCCAATGCTTTATTTCCCCAATTACTTGAAACCATATAATATCGCTTGCGCAAGCCCCTTCTTATTAATCACTAAGTAGACTTGAACGGAGACTACCTTTGGTAAAAATCTAAAAAGTAATGAGAATCTTTGATTTTAATCAGGTGATGAGTCAAAGTAAGGTAAATTCAGAAAACATCGGGTAGAAGTATGACTCATTTTTTTACCAAAACAATCATACATCCAACACAGCAATGAGGGTATATTAATGGTATAGAGTCTTTCCAAATAACCCTCAAATAATATATTACGGATGCCATATAATTAATCCTAAATGGCTTCTCTTATTGGCTTATTGAGAGTCAAAACCCTATTATTTTAGTGTAACTCTTGAAATTTTAAAGTAAGAATATAACTTTTGAATATGAATTGAAAACAAAAATAGATTTAACACTTATATTACCTGTTAGAAAGTTCAAAATTCAACCTTATACGCTAACTATATTTACATAGTAGAACACATGAGTTTTCCTCACTTATTAGATTGCCAGAAATTTAAGAAATGATTGATCCATCCCTTAACGACCAGTTTAATTCTTTTCGGCGTAAGTTTTTCTATAATAAGTTACTTAGAGGAAGCCTTATTTTCATCTCATTATTAGGAAGCTATTGTATGCTTGTTGCTGGATTTGAATCTTTCATTCGGCCCGGTACCTTCATAAGGGGAATTTTATTGATGCTGAGTATTCTTTTTTTAATAACCGGACTCTGGATCTTCATTGTTCAGCATCTTTTCGCCTTATTAAGACCTAAACAACACTTGACTGATGAGCAAGCCGCACGTCTCATTGGACAGCAGTTTACTAATATTGAAGATCGCCTCATTAATACGCTTCAACTACAGGATCTCGTCGATGACCAAAAAAGTCTGGCTCAGGCCAGTATTGACCAACGTTCCCTCGAATTTGATCAATATGCTTTTGATCGATCCATCAATTTAAAATTAAACGGTAAATACCTGTATTTTACACTTCCCATACTCTTTTTATTCATGATACTAGGTCAAATACAACCTGGTCTTTATTCTGACAGCTCTCAGAGAATCATCAACTATGACTTATTTTACGCTAGCCTTGCACCATTTGAATTCGATTTACTTTCTGAAAATTTAGAGGTCTTCAAGAATGAAAGCTTATTGTTAGAATTAGCATTGCGCGGAAATGAAATCCCAGACCAGTGTTATATCCAGATTGGAAACCAAAAAATCCGCATGACAACAGACCAAAACGGTCAATTTTCTTATCTATTTGAAACCGTACCTAATGATGTAGTTTTTTCTTTCTTGTCTGCGGGTTATCAAAGTAAGTCGTACACAATCACCACAAAAGTCAAACCAGAGCTTATTAATTTTGATGTTCAACTAAAATACCCACCACATACACACAAAAAACCAGATTTTTTTTCTAATAATGGTAATCTCAACCTACCCGAACACACCCAAATATCTTGGACAATTTCTTGTCAAGACGCCGATAGCGTACAGTTAACAGTCGGTAATCATTCTGCTATTTCAGCCACCTATCTTACTGATAATCAGCAATTTAAATTGAAATATATTGCCGTCCTAAGTGATCCTTATGAACTGCTATTAATCAATCAATACGGACACAATCAAGAGTCCATAAAATACCAGTTAACCGTGCAAAAAGATCTATTCCCTGAATTAGAGGTCGCTTTTTTCGTCGACACGCTATATTATGACTTCGTATTAATCACGGGTACCTTTTCGGATGACTACGGCATCCATTCTTTAATTATAAATCAAAAAGGGACATCAGATAGCCTAGTGACACTTCCTGTAAAAAATATTCCCAACACCCAGTCATTTTACCATCAAGTCCCGATCACCTCGGAAATGCTTAATCAACAAGCCCAAATTGAGCTACAAGTTATCCTGACAGATAATGATCTGCCCAATGGTTACAAGCCCACTTCTTCCACTCCTTTTTATTTGCAAATACCCGATGACAAATATTTTAAATCTCTGCTCTCTCAAAAAAGCTCGACTTCTGAAAATGCCATAAGAGAGCTTATTTCAAAAAACGAATCCCTTCAAAACAAGTTGTTAAACATGGAGGAAAAATTAAAAATTAAACAAAGACTAGACTGGCAAGATCGTTCAATGTTCGAAGAGATTCTCAAAGAAAAGCAACAATTGCAAGAAGCTATTGAAGAACTGTCTCAAAAAATGAAGGAGCTTAACCAGCAACAAAAAAAATTTAATGATAAAGATCCTGTATTACAGCGAAAAGCCAATCAATTAAAAGAGCTCATATCAAATGTTTTAGATGAAAAAACCAAAAGATTATTTGATGAATTAGAACAATTACTTAAGGAAAAACAAAACGTTCAGGACATCCAGAAAAAACTATCTACCCTTACCAATAAAGAAAAAAACATAGAACAAGCCCTTAACCGTGCTCTTGAACTATTCAAAAAATTAAAGCTCGAAAACGATTTGGATCAAGCGCAGAAAATGATCGAAAAATTGAGCCAAGATCAACAGAAACTCTCCACTGAATCTAATAAAAAAGAATTCTCAATGGATGAGTTAAAATATCAACAAGATAAGATATCACTAAAATTTGAAGAGTTTAAACGTAATTTAAATGAAATAGAATCCTTAAATCAAGAGTTAACCCGGCCCGAATCTCTCTCACCGACCCAGGGTTCGGAAGATCGTATTGATCAATCTCTTCAAGAAATCAACGATGCTATCAACAAAAAAGAAAGAAAAAAAGCCAGTAAAAAACAAAAACAGACCAGTCAAGCAATGAAGAATTTGAGTGATGCTCTTGCGGATATGCAGTCAAATATGCAACAAGAAACGATGACTGAAAACATTGAAGACCTTAATAAGATACTTGATGATTTAATTAAACTTTCTTTTAAACAAGAAGACCTGATGAAATCCTTCCGTACTTTGAAATCTATGAATCCTATGTTCGTCACCTTGTCGCAGGAACAATTAAAGTTGAAAGACCAGGTGACCATATTATCAGACAGTCTTTTGGCATTATCAAAAAGAGTGGTGGCCATCTCCAGCTTTGTAACGAGCGAACTAAGTGAACTCAACAGGAACATCAATGCATCCATCCTCTCATTACGTCAACGGAAAGCAAACACGGCAGTAGTTAATCAACAGTTCTCTATGACTTCAATGAACAATTTAGCCCTTTTATTAAATGACCTACTTCAACAGATGCGTAATCAAGGCAATAGTCAAGGCAGCGATGGGTCCCAAAATCGGCCTTCAGGCAACCTACCCAATCTCAGTGAATTACAACAACAGCTGTCGGAACAAATACAACAACTTGAAAGAGGCGATCTAAAGGGCCGAGAACTCAGCCAAGAGCTCGCAGAAATGGCCGCCCGTCAAGAGATGATCCGAAATGAACTCAATAAGCTGAACAATAAACTCAAAGGACAGCCAGGAAACGACAACACCAATAACACATTGAGTAAAGCCGCCGATGCCATGGAGAAGAACGAGATGAATCTGATCAACAAGCAAATCACTCAAGAATTAATCGACAGGCAAAAGCAAATATTAACACGTATGCTTGAAGCTGAAAATGCCCTAAAAAATCAGAACGAGGATCAACGGCGCGAAGCTGAAACGGCGCAGGATTATAAGTCTCGTCTACCTGCTGCATTAGATAATTATTTAAAACAAAAATCTAAGGAGATAGAATTGTTAGAAAGTATTCCTATTAATCTCCATCCTTTTTATAAATCTGAAGTCAATGAATATTTTAAAAGAATCAATGGCAACGAAGAAAATTGAAAATCTTATAGTAACCAGAAACTTAATACAACGCTTTCTCTTTTAATTAATCTACTTTTGTCATTTGGTGAGCTCGTCTTTCTATAACAATTAACTTAACATGCGCGAAGATCTATATTTTCATTTTGAGGACATTTCAGAATTCTCGCTCCCTGATCATATTTATGATTGGATTAAAGGAATTATCCTCAATGAAGAATTTGTGCTCTCAGAAATAAATGTTGTCTTTACTAGTGATCATTATCTATTAACCCTAAATAAAAAGCATTTGGCTCATGACTATTATACTGACATTGTCACTTTTGATTATCGCACCGAACCTAAAGAAATTCGTGGCGATTTATTCATCAGTAAAGAACGCGTCGTAGAAAATGCCTCTGCATTCAACGTATCAATACATCATGAATTGCTTCGAGTCGTTGTCCATGGTCTTCTTCACCTTTTTGGATATTCCGATAAATCTGAGAAGGACAAAAAACTTATGCGATCAATGGAAGACTTCTATTTATCTTTGTATACAAATGAATATGTTTCACGTGAAACATAATGAATCAGTACAAGAACACATTAAATATAAAATCAATGTTCGAAAAATATGACGTAATCGTAGTAGGTGCCGGCCATGCAGGGTGTGAGGCCGCCCATGCCGCGGCAACCATGGGATCCAAAGTTTTATTGGCTACCATGAACATGAACACGATTGCTCAAATGTCCTGCAATCCAGCCATGGGTGGCGTCGCAAAGGGTCAAATTGTTAGAGAAATAGATGCGCTCGGTGGGTGCTCTGGAATCATTACCGACCAAACTATGATCCAGTTTCGAATGCTTAACAAGTCCAAAGGCCCCGCCATGTGGAGTCCACGAGCCCAGTCTGATAGAATGCGTTTTGCTGAAACTTGGCGACTTACCTTGGAATCTAACCCTAATATAGACTTTTGGCAAGAGATGATTTCTGCTATTATTGTAGAGAATCATGTCGTTACAGGTGTACGTACCTCCCTTGGTATTGACATTAAATCTCAATCTGTCATACTTACCAATGGCACCTTTCTCAATGGCCTAATACATATCGGTAAAAAACAATTTGGCGGTGGGCGAACGGGTGAATCAGCCGCCTTCGGAATTACCGAACAATTAGTTAGTCTTGGTTTTAATGCTGGTCGAATGAAGACGGGTACACCTCCTCGCGTGGATGGGAGGTCATTAGATTACAAAAAAATGCAGGAACAAAAAGGCGACGTAATCCCTGAAAAATTTTCTTATCTGCCTGATATTCAGCCGTTAACAAATCAAAAAAGCTGTTGGATCACGCACACCAACGACGCTGTACACGCACAGTTGCAACTGGGCTTTAATGAATCCCCTATGTTTAACGGTAGGATCAAAGGATTAGGTCCTCGATACTGTCCCTCTATCGAAGATAAAATCAATCGCTTTGCAGATCGGTCACAACATCAAATATTTGTAGAACCCGAAGGTTGGAATACGGTAGAGGTCTATGTCAACGGATTCTCTTCGTCCCTTCCAGAAGAAATACAACATAACGCTTTGCGATTAGTCACTGGTTTTGAGAAGGTCAAAATGTTTCGTCCTGGTTATGCCATTGAATACGACTTTTTTCCCCCTACCCAACTCCACCTTACCTTAGAAACTCAGCTTATTGAAAACTTATATTTTGCCGGACAAATCAACGGCACCACGGGTTATGAAGAGGCGGCTTGCCAGGGTCTCATGGCTGGCATCAACGCCCATCTAAAAAACAATTTACAAGACCCTTTTATCATCTCTCGTTCAGAAGGTTATATCGGTGTCCTCATTGACGATCTTGTCAATAAGGGCACCGATGAGCCTTACCGTATGTTCACCTCCAGAGCAGAATATCGATTATTGCTAAGACAAGACAATGCGGATCATCGACTCACAGCTAAAGGACATGCACTTGGCTTAGCAAGTGACGAGCGACTCGCGTTACTACAGAAAAAAATTGAAGACACCTCTTCACTCCAACGCTACTTAAAATCTGAAAAAGTCGTACCCAAAGAAATAAATAAGTACCTAATTCAATTAGAGACCGCCGTCGTTACCGAAAAAATCTCTTTGGAACAATTATTAAAACGCCCTCAACTCAATATTGTTCACCTACCTTCATTGTCTAAAAAGATACAAAGCAACTTGGATCTTTATCCACGTGACGTACAAGAGCAAACAGAAATTCTCATAAAATACGCGTCTTACATACAAAAGGAAGAACAACAATCCAAGAAGCAGTTATCCATGGAAACCCTTCGGCTAAAAACCTCCCTTAATTATGAAGATATTAGTTCACTTTCATCTGAGGCCAAAGAAAAATTAACTAAATTCCGTCCGTCGACTTTAGGGCAAGCCTCTAGGATCAGCGGAGTCAGCCCTGCCGACATTTCGATACTCATGGTATACCTAGGAAGATAATGTACAAAAAATTAGACTTTTGTCCTTCTTGTAAACACTCCATTTTTGACAATCTCCACATTGCTAAAGATCACTTGGTCAGTGGTGAAAGTTTTGCCATAGTCCAGTGCCAAATGTGTCATCTCCTCTTCACCAATCCTCGCCCCAGTGATTCCCGTTTACCACACTACTACGAATCGGATGACTATGTATCACATAACGACAACAAAAACTCGCTTTTGGATTTCGTCTATCGCGTGGTCCGTCAAGTTACATTACGCCAAAAGCTTAAAAGTATTAAAAAATACCACACATCAGGGTCGCTTTTAGACTTTGGCGCCGGCACGGGAGCATTTCTCCAAAAAGCGGGTGCTGACTTTGATGTCATAGGGGTCGAGCCCAGCTCAAATGCTGTCGACCACGCCCCTGTATCAATCAAAACACGAATCTATGAAAATCTATCTTCATACAAATCAGAACAAAAATTCGATGTCGTTACAATGTGGCACGTATTAGAACATTTACCTAATTTGGGTGCCTCCTTTCGTGAAATTAAAGACCGCTTATCGAAAAAAGGACACCTTTTCATAGCAGTACCGAACCCAAACTCATGGGACAGCAATTATTATGGTACTCATTGGGCTGGTTATGATGTACCAAGGCATTTATATCATTTCAGCAAAAAGGCCATGGATACATTTTTAAAACCATATGGTCTCCGAATTCTGGAAACTAAACCGATGACATTTGATGCTTATTATGTATCCATGCTTAGCGAACGACATTTAAACAACCCTTATTCATTTATGAGAGGCCTCTATATTGGATACCGCTCCAATAAATCGGCCCATACAAGTCGACAATATTCGAGTCTATTATACGTCATTGGTACATGAAGATTTTTGTCAAAGCCTTTCTGATTAGCCTTATACTCATGAACCTAAATTGCGCCAATCAGCGCAGCCCCACAGGAGGACCCAAGGACTCTATTCCCCCCATCTTAATAAGCTCCATTCCGCCTAACGGGGCACTTAATTTTGATAATGACTGGATTGAACTTTCCTTCGATGATGACATCAATACTACTTCCCTCAAAAGAAACTTAGTCATTAGTCCGCTTACGGAATTGAAGTACACGGCTAAAACTAAAAAAAATAAGGTGCGCATTGAGTTTGAGGAGCGACTACTAGATAGCACTACCTATACATTCAATTTTTTACAAGGAGTTACCGATTTTACCGAGAAAAATCCAGTCATTAATCTTTCGCTAGCATTAAGTACAGGACCCTATATTGACTCCCTTTTCATTAAAGGTACCATATCTGAATTATACACCCAATTACCCGCTTCAGGGGTGTTAGTTGGGCTTTACTCATATTCTGACAGCTTAGATCTTACCATAGATAAACCTCTTTACTTTAGTACTACCAATGATTCTGGAGCCTATGTTATTAACAATGTTAAATATGGCCGGTACAAAATATTCGCCTTTAATGACGAAAATAACAACTTTACCTTTAATTCAGAAAGTGAGACCTATGGATTGAAGCCTTCCTTTGTTCTTCTATCCTCAGGTTTAGATAGCGTCAATCTAATCGTCAATTCTATTGATTCTCGTCCCCTCAACTTTATCTCTTCACGCTCGTTTGGTCGCTATTATGATGTGCGTTATTCTAAACCAATCACATTTTATCAACTCGCTTATCTCTCCCCCTATAAATATACTTTTCATCATCAACTTCAAGATGAGTTCACATCCATTCGCATATTTCCTCCGTTAGATACGCTCTATAATCAAAACAGCGACAGTAGTCAGATTATAATGACCGTTTATGACACCATTCATCAAAAATCCCTTGATACACTTATAGTCAAGTTCCTTTCTTCCCAACGTCCCCCAACCCCTCCGACTTCCAACATACATACACAAGCAATCAATGCTAGCCAGTATGAGGTTTCCTTGTCGTTTGATAAACCCATAGCTCTCTTTGATAGCCTCAGTGTGCTTCTCAACACCGACACCCTTTTACCTATTACACCCATTGATGTGGAACGATACCATTGGAATTATAACAGAACAGAACTTTCTTTTAAAATTTCTTTGAATTGGTCAATACTACAGGATTCTCTTAACCATCAGCTTCAAAAACTCCATCAACAAGATTCGCTGATTCCTGATCACCGTATGTTAAAGCTTACCTCTATCTCATTCGATAGCACGTGTTTTACAGATGCGGATGGACTTAACTTGTCACGCATCCTTATCAAACTTGTAAAAAAAGAAATCAGCGACTTCGGCACCCTTCACGTCAAAGCAAAAACTGCAAAGAAATCATTTATCATACAAATTCTAGATACCGAAAACAAACTTATCGCCGAACGACAAAATCAAACAACTTTCACTATCGAATACCTTCATCCAGGTACCTACAAATTACGTGTTTTAATTGATAACAATCTGGATGGCGTTTGGTCGGTGGGAAATTTTATAGATGACAGCACTCCGGAAAATATTTATTTATACCCTAAACCAACAAAAATCTCAGCCAATTGGGAAATCTCAATCGACGACCTCACTTTTTAGTATGTGTGTAAGCCTTAAATCTTGGTGCATAACTTATCTGTAACCCTTACTTATACTCAGTGCTTAATATCACCCTTATTTGATGTCTATAAATAAAAAATCCTCACATCTATATGTTAAAAACGTATCTATAATTTCATTTATAATGTTATAATAAAAAAAGTTGATAATTATTTAATCTTTTATAAATGAAAGACTTGCTATAATTTCATTGGTGAATAACTTATTGATAATTCTCTTTTTATAAACAAATATAAATTCCTAGTGATATTTCATTATTTTGCTAACATATCAACAGACATAATATATTATAATAATTAATTAATCTTATATAAATATAATAAATGAGACCTTAAAAATGTGGAAAAACAATTAATCAATTATCTAATGAGCTTAATGATAATAGCTACTACATTTGGACAAGAATTGGATCAAATTAAGCTGGCAAATGAATATTATCAATCTAAAGAATACGACAAGGCGGGCAATATATATAAAAAATTGTCAAAGCAAAAAAGAAATATTCCGCGAATACATAGCAATTATCTTGATTTGATGATCAATAATGCTAAGCTAGATGATGCATATAAATATTTAAATTATGTAATTAAACAATATCCTGGGAACTCAAGATATCACGTCGATCAAATCTATGTGGCGCATTTGCTTCCAAACCAAAAAGAATATAAACGGTTTAAAGAAGCCCTTTACGACGCAAGCCGAGGAAATGTAAATACATTAAAAAGGATAGCAGAAGAATTAAGTCAAAGAAAACTGCATAACGATGCATTAGTCTTTTTATCACAAGCGCGAATCGAATCCCAAAATTCTAAGGCCTATGCTCTTGATTTTGCGAAAAATTATAGTATGCTAGGTAATAATCCTAAGATGATAGCAGAATATGTAAATTTTGCTTCACAACAAGCCCACCATATACCTTATATAAAAAACATCTTACAGGATCTGCTATTAGATGAGAGTATCAAAGAAATACTAGAGAAAGAGCTCATTACTAGATCGCAACAATATCCTGATGACGGACTTTATAATGATCTGTTAATGTGGTTATATATTCAGGGAAATAATTATCAAGGAGCATTTGTCCAAGCAAAGGCGATCGACAGAAATTCTCAAAGAAAGGGGAGTACCGTAATGCAAGTCGCTAAAGTAGCCTATGATAATCAAGCTTATGAAGAAGCTGTTCTTTTTTATGAGTACGTTGTGACAAAAAGTGGTCAAGGACCAACGCTAGAGAAGGCCCAATTTCTGTCACTACTATCTAAAGAAAAAAAATTATCTGACAAGCCGACGATAGATAAGCAAGCCCTGCATCAGATAGCAGCGGAATATCAACAATTTTATGAACGCACGACAGAAACGAATCCTTATCGGTTACAAGCTTTAAAAAGGAAAGCCGGAATAATGGCATACCAATTAAATGTACCAGACACGGCAATAAAAATTTTAGAGAAACTGAAAAATTTATCTGGGACAACGAGAACCTTTCATGCTCAAGTAAAGATGGATCTAGGCAATATCAATATGATTATCGGAAATCAGTGGGAAGCATCGTTATTATATTCACAAATTGAAAAAGACAATCCATACACCTCCATAGCCTATGAAGCTAAATTAAAAAATGCTAGGTTACATTATTTTATGAGCAATTTCGATTTAGCCAAATCGCATTTAGACATATTGAAGCGTTCTACCACCAAAGAAATAGCCAATGATGCCCTAGACCTTAGTTTATTCATAGAAACCAATACTATGGGCGATAGCAACGAATTAGGGCTAATGGAGTATGCTAATATATCTTTGCTAATGTATCAGAATAGATATGATGAAGCCCGAGTGAAACTAGAAATACTGATTAATACTCAATTGGGTCATCCTATCCGGGATGATGGTTTTTGGTTGTTAGCTAAACTTGATAAACGCATGGGCAAATATCAAAAAGCATTAAGCTCCTTAAATACCATGATAAACGAATATTCAGAAGGAGTATTAGGAGATGATGCCTTATTTATGAAGGCTCAAATTTTAGAAGAATATTTAGATAACAAGTCTGAGGCACAACAAGCGTATCGACAGTTCCTCGACAATTTTCCTGGCAGTGCTTATGCAGTTGAGGCTAGAAGGCGTTTTCGTATATTGCGAGGCGATGGGTTAAATTAAATGAAGATCAATTGGTCCGAAGGTTGCTTAGGCACGAACATTTCGGGATCAGGATTCAAATGGCGATTGTAAAAATCATTCAATACATCTTGGGTATCGTTAGATATAAGAGGGATAATTTCTTCTATCGCTGATTGAGAAATTAGATAAGGAGAAATACTCTTAATGAGTTTATTTCCATGAAAATGACCATAAATTTGATAATTAGTAATTTCAGTAATTGAAGTTTTCTTTACAGCACATTGGGCTAAGCATTGATCAATATTGATGGGATTCTTTTGAAGAGGGATCGTATTCAAGACAAGGTGTTCTGAAAAATAGGCATCTATTTTTGCTAAAGAATCTGTTGAAAATTCTTGCCTCATTTTTAATGCACAAGCTAAACAAATAGCATAATCAAAGATCACGTCTTGTGCGGTATATCCTGGATGCTTCTTATATGCCTTTTCAATGACGTAGGTCTCATCGTCTAATAAATAGCAATTACACACCAAACAGTTACAAAAAGCTTTTTGTGTTTGATAAGAATAAAAAACTTTGGGAATTTCTTGAAAGTTAGAGGTGCTCATAGTGTTGCAATTAGATCAGCAAGATAATGCGCTTTTGTCTCGAAGCAAAGGGTGCATATTAAAAAAGATGGGAGTAAACGCAATAGAATGGCTATATTTACGAAAACCATGAAAAAAGAACAAAGCATTGATTTTAATATTAAGATAGCGTGGCATGCCATCTCACGTATGTACAGTCAATATGGACAGGATTTCGAAATCTCTCCATCAAGTGGCTTTGTACTGCTTAACATAGACGTTGAAAAGGGAACTCCTGCTACAAAAATTGCACCCTTGATGGGTCTTGAAGCGAGGAGCCTGACTAGAATTTTGAAAGCACTGGAGCAAAAAAAATGGATCATCAGGAAAAAAGATCCCTTAGATGGACGATTAGTTCGTATTTTCCTAACCAAGAAGGGAAGGGAAAAACGAGCGTTCTCTAGTGGTTCCGTAAAGGCATTCAACAAACATATATTACATAAAATAACAGAAGGGGAATTACAATCATTTTTAAAAGTGACCGCTATTGTCAATGAGATAGCCTCAGACAAAGAGCGAATTCAAGATGAATTACAACAGTTGAGGAACCCTAAGGAGTGAATCAAAATTAAACAAGCATCCATCGGGTATAGCAGGGGTTTGATGATGGCAAAATGAGGACATTACATGACGGTGGCTATTAGACTAGTCATGGTAATGGTTACGCACTATTAACGGTGATGATCATGTTTCTAACCCCACCATCATTGAGATGTTCACCTAAATACACGCCTTGCCTTGTATCTAATTGAGGGCGTCCAGAATAAAAGGGAAACCCGGCATGCCATCTGAACCCTCGTAATTATGCTGATAATAAGCTTGATTTTTTAGAATTAACTCATTAAGGTTAATTAAAATCAAGTCGAACGGAAGGATCTGTATTTTCATTGATGCTCGAACTGGCCGAAGTGTGTAAGACGAAGACTTGTGCGGTAACCGTTTGAATACCGGATGATAAAATCACCTCGCTGACCAGGTTATTAATGAGATGAAACTCTCTTGGAAAAGGTGTTAACGAGATTTCTTCTTGAGAAAAATGTGTCTGTTCATCTTTGCAAATCTTGGTCAAATTCATGGTATATATGATATCACTAATAAAAAAGAGTAAGGGCACGTTAATATTACGCGCTGAGAGCTTCTCGGCGGAGACCTATCAGTTGATATTGAAGAAATGGACCATAGAGACCAACCCATCAGCAATCGATTGAGCCCATTCACTTCCAGCACCTCTACCTACAATATAAATAACAAAAAACACATATATTCCCAATAAAAGAAAAGCCTTCCCTCGTCCCATATATTTACCTGCAGTAAAAATCACAACAGCCACTACTGTGGATAATAGTAATAATAATCGTAATTCACTACTCAAGTCAATGATGTTTTCAGACATTACGATTGGTCCGTTGATTAACGTAAATACAAATAGGGGAAACCCTAAAGCAAAGCAGACATCAAAAATGTTGCTTCCAAGTGCGTTGGAAATGGCATCATCATAATTTCCTTTCTTAGCATCTTTGATTGAGATAATGGTGTCTGGAAAACTTGATGCTGCAGATGCTAAAATCAGGGCGACAAACATAACAGGAATGTCCAATCCATTGAAGGTTCCCAAATAGGGGACCTCATAGGTTTTTTCGCCTAACCATTCACAGGCCAATACCAACCAATAGCAAACTCCCGCTATACTCAGTGTGGCAGTTACCAATAAAAACCACGCTCGCGTGTCATTAATTTTGGATTTTCCAATGAAAATCCGCTCTAGGTCTAAAGTGATGAGCGCTAAAAAAAAGGAAGGAGATTCCATATGTTCAACTTTTTCTTGATCGTCTTCCTCATCTTTTTGTGGTGTGGAGGTCATCAAAGCCTCTTTGGTTTTTTTGTCCATAGAAGCAAACATGAAAATAATATAAACCACATAAACAGACATCAACAACAATCCATGATACCAGTCGAGCGCAGATCCACTGATCAAAATAAGGAAGATGAATTCTGCAATAATTAAGGCGATTCCATCTCGAAAAAGAACTTTACGAGAGATTTCAATTCTTTTCACGGCTCCCATAGAGATCACCGCAATGATGGAAACAGCAGGAATAACCATACTATTAAAAATAGCACTGCCTGCGGTAGTTCCGATACCTCCAGAAAAACCAGAGGCGTCATTTAGCACAAAAAGAAAGAAAAAAGAAGTGAATACCTCCGGCATAGAACTGGCTATAGCATTTATTGTGGCTCCCCTAACACCTTCCGAGAGATTGCGGCCAACATATTCAGAAGCGACCATAAAGCCATCCCCAGCGCGCCAGATCACTAAACAGCATAAAGCAATAAGAAATAATGGAATTAATAAACCCATTGGAAAAAAATTTTAAGTCAGTTTTTACTCAATCTTTTTAAATTTTAATTAAAAAAAGTAAGCACAAGGTTACCCAAAATAAGTGGATATTTTCTTGAATTTACTTTTATTTGACTACATTTTCTTTTTTTTATGATCAATAGAAAGTTATTGTTACTTAAATTAAGTTTTTAAAAATTAATCTTTTAGGCCAGAGCAAAAGGTTACAGTTAATTGTACTAATTTAAACTTTCATTATAGATGAGATCATGTATATAAATCTTTCTGGTTTAAATATTTTAGTTACCGGAGCCAGCCGTGGACTAGGAAAGGCCATTGCGACGAAACTCGCAGAAGCAGGAGCCACTATCGCTGTTCATTATAACAAAAATATGAATGATGCCGAAAGTTTGGCTCAGGTGATGGGTAATGAATCTAAAGCTTTTCAAGCAGACCTTTCAGATTCTGGGGAAGCGGTAAAACTTTTTGAACGTGTTGTTTTAGAGCTGGGAAGTATTGAAATTTTGATCAATAACGCAGGTATCGCTGAGCCGGCATCTATCGATATGGTACAAGAAGAATGGGATGTTCTTTGGCAAAAAACCATGACGGTGAACCTGCATAGCCCAGCTATTTTATGCAAAAAAGCGGTGCAACATTTTATTCAGAAAAAAGCTTCGGGAAGGATCATTAATATCAGTTCTCGTGCGGCTTATCGGGGAGAGACTGCGGATTATTTAGCGTATGCCAGCTCCAAGGCGGGCCTGGTAGCCTTGACACGATCCATTGCTAAATCATTTGGAAAAAAAGGGGTGAAAGCCTTCAATATAGCGCCTGGTTTTGTGCAAACCGATATGGCTAAAGCTTTCATGTCCCAATATGGAGAAGAGCATGCCAAGGAAGACATTGCTTTGGAGCGCCTTACTGAGCCCAAGGATTTGGCTCCATTGATCACTTTTTTGGCTTCAGGAATGGCCGACCATGCCACGGGTTCTACTTTTGATATCAATGCGGGAAGTTATTTACATGACGCCTGATTTATACACTACGTGGTTCAATTTTTCCGTTCTATTCTTTTTTTATTCTCAATTCTTTGAATAAATCGTTAACTTTGATTGCATAAAATCAAACAAAACGATAAAGCAGAAAAATATGAGTACCATCAAAGCGCAATTAAGCACCTTAATAGAGTTGGCCAAAATAGACGGCGAATTTGACGGGCAAGAAAAATTGCACATTTTGATGTTGGGTAGAGCCAATGGCCTATCGGAGGCAGAAATAAAAGATATTGTGAAAAATCCTGTACCTATGCCTGATATGGGTTTACTTTCTTCGGACGACAAATTTGATTATTTATTCAACATTATTCAGCTCATGAAAATTGATCAAGAAGTATACAAAAGTGAAATTCACCATTGTGAAAAATTAGCGGGAAAATTAGGGTTCAAAACTAAGGTCGTTTCGGCAATTTCATCACAAGTATATTCAGATCCTTCAATCAGTGCAGATATTGATGCCCTTAAGAAAGCAGTGAAAAAATACGAACTATAAGGTCTTTCTGCCAAGAACTATGATAAAATATGATTGGCATCCTTTACATTACATTTCCCCTGACACTTTTTTAACGCTTAATACAAAGCTTCTTTTGGCGGTTCAAAACGTAGCTTTGGTAGGCATTCATTACACTGAACAATCAGATCAGCATTCATACAACACCTTGAGTTGGATTCCTGGCCTCTGGAGAATAGCAGGCCGATGGGTAGAGGGAACCAAAACTTTTCGTTCATCCCTTTCCATTACCTCATTTGAACTCTTTCTAGTGGACAAAAAGCTCAATACACTGGGCCAATTTTTGTTGATAGATAAAAAATTCAATCAATCTCTTTTTTGGTTAGAAGAACAAATGGATTCCTTAGATTTGGGTCATCAACACCTTTCTCTTAAGATCCCTTACAAAGTGAAAGGCCTCCATCAAAATCTCCCCTTCGATCGGGTTGACCTTGATCTATTGACACATTTGGGTGCTTATTATCACAACACTTTTATCCTCTTTCGTGATTTTCGATCACAATCCGGAGATGCGACCTCCGAAATCAGGATTTGGCCCCAATTTTTGAATCAAACCATAAATATTATTGTCAAAAACACAGGGGATGAACATTTAGATACCTATGTTATCCTTGGCTATATGCCTGGGGGCGTATATGCTAAAGAACCTTGTTTTTATGCCCAGTCACGGCCGCATACCGAAGTGGCTTCATTGAAGCCTTTACCCAATGGAGCTTATTGGAACCAAACCGATTGGACGGGTGCCCTTCTCCCGATATCTACTGTCTGGCATCTTGAAGATCAGCAATCATTCGTTTTTTCTTTTTATAAAAATGCCTTTGAACAGTTAAAAAAAGCTCTTTTAGGCTAATTTCTTATTTTTTAAATTGCGCCATCATCAGGGTTTTAAAATTATATAAAGCGTCCTCCCAAGTTTTATCTGCATCATAATAGCGTCCCGCATAAAGGTCCCCATTGGCGGTTCTCTGAATATAAAACTTATACACTTTTTTTTGCTTGTCTAAGGTTTTTAGTGTGCGGTTTCCGTCCACGGGCACCGTTGAAATGTATTGGGTTTGGGAAGGGTCTAGCTTATAACCCAATGCCGTTCGTAACTCCTCGCCGGGCATGTAGGCATACCTCAAAACGTATTGATATCGATCTTTATAAAATGTGGCATCTGATTGATCTTTAAGAAATTCAATTTGGTAAGGATAATTGGAGAAGATTTCTTGAATACGGACATTATTTAGCGCTACCCTTTCATTGTATTGAAACAGATACGCGCGTTGCTGATCATTCAAAAAAGCCCCATCGACAGTCAGGCTAGGGAATAATGAAACAGCGAGGGGAAACCTTTTGAGTTGCGTAGGGTAACGTGGAAAATGGGTACCACTAAAAAGCCGTATTTGGGGCCTGAGTTCAGGACTATCTGGAATCAGGTAATTACTGTAGGGTAAATCTAAGGTTTTCATTTTATTGGCGAGTCGAATTAAAACCTCATTCATCGTTTGGCCCTTTGCTTGCCATGCTTTGGCCTTAAAATCTACCCATTTTGCATCGCTCATGGTACCTATAGTCAAGGCAAATCCTTGAGTGGAGACCTCCAAAAACATCAAGACCCGTATATTTCTTTTTTGTAAGGTGGCAAGGGTTTTTCTATAGACATCTTGCCCCCCATACAATTGATCGTAATAGAGATATTGTATGGCATCAATACCCATCGCTTTCAAATTTATGTGTAGTTTTTGTGCCAGCGTTTGATCCTCCACTTCAGGCATTTGATAAATTACAACGCATACGCGATCTGAAGTAATCCCCTCAGGTAAACTTGCTGAGATAGACATCAAATGAGTTTCAAAAATCTGTGCCCAGACGCCTTGGGTTAGCATACAAAAAAACAGAATTATTAATTTTTTATTTATCATCTTCTTTCTCCATACTTAACTAAATTTATAAAATACAAATGATATTAAATCGGCTCTCATGACTGAAAAAATATGCGCCTGGGCGGCCAACACCTATCCTGATTACATCAATTATCATAACGAAGAATGGGGAGTTCCCGTACACGAAGATAAGATACATTTTGAATTTTTAACTTTAGAAGGTGCACAAGCAGGTCTAAGCTGGCGAACTATTTTAAATAAAAGGGGTGGCTATCGTGAGGCATTTGCTGATTTTGATGTCCTCCTTATTTCCAAATTTACTTCTTCCTATTTGGAGTCCCTGATAAAGAATCCCAATATTGTGAGAAATCGTCTTAAAATAGACTCTGTATTTGAAAACGCTAAAGCGTTTATACAAATACAAAAAGAGTTTGGTTCTTTTGACACTTATGTGTGGCGTTTTGTCAGACACCAACCCATTCAAGGTGCGTGGCATACAAAAAAAGAGGCACCTCCGAGTCAGACGAATATCTCAATTCGTTTATCCAAAGACCTTAAAAAAAGGGGGTTTAAATTTGTAGGGAGTACCATTATGTATGCCTATATGCAAGCTATCGGTATGGTCAATGATCACAGTCCAGAATGTTATCGCTACGGGCAGATAAAGGTTCTCAAAGGCTCATAATGATTTCCTTTTTAGGTATTTTTATACGCCAAAGCCCCATCAATGCCCCCTCTTTAAAATTAAAGGCTTGGTCTTGAGGGAACTGCTCTTGAAGTAATTTTTGAGTTTTGAGACCGATATGCACTCCTTTTGTTCCATGACAGCTCTGGCATGCTTTTTTCATGATTATGGGTGCCCAATATCGTAATGTTGTTTCATTTACATCTTCTAAACTCGGGATCATTTTAAGTTGCCGTTGAGCAGCATATTCAAACGCTGCATAGACCTTTAACTCGAGGGAATCCAACGGGCGGCCTTTTTCCCTTGGGTGCTGGGAAATTCGAGAAATTTCAATCCCTTTACTTTTAGCTTTTAAAACAGCAGGTAATGAAGAAAGCTTACACCGTTCGATTTCGCCATCGGCGGCAAGGATAGATGTCATATGTTGACGGGTCACGTCGGCTTCAATTTCTACTCCTGTCTTCAGGGCCAGTGTCATGATATCTGAAGCTGAAACTTTCCTGATTTTTCGAGATTGAATCTCTTCTTTAACTGCTTTGCTGTCAATAGGGGCGCCTGGATTACAAGAAAGGTTAAGAGACATTGCCGTAAGCAATATGCTGTAACTCAAATTACTAGCTTTCATCATGTTTTTTTCGATCTGCTCTTTCCATAAGTAATAGTGAATTGGGATCATTTATGCCTCGATCATTTATGTAATTGTAGCGGAAATTTAATACGAAATAAAGAAATTATTCCTCAGAATGGTTAATCCACTGATTTATAATAGAATTTATCAATTTACATTTTTATATTTGTTTCCGTGAATAAAAATTGATTGTTCATAAAATCAATCTATATGAAACTTTTTAGACTCTTTTGTATTGGAATAACGTTTTCTTTTTTTCTTCCCTCGGTGGGGCAAGACCTTGGGTTTTCGCAATACTATAACGCACCTATTTTTTTAAATCCAGCTTTTACGGGCACCTCGGAATTTACTCGCGCTGGATTGAATTATAGAATGCAAAAAGTAGGCTCTCTTTCAGCGTACAATATTTCTCAACTTTCATTTGATCACAGCTTTGTAGATTATCACAGCAGCGTGGGTCTCATGATTTTCAATGAAACAGACGAAACCAGTGGTTATACCCATAACAAAATAGCTCTTCCTCTGTGTTATGACTTTTCTGTAACTAAAGATATGCAGATCCGTTTTGGGTTGGAAGCTTCGTATAGTCAACAAAATTTCAATGTTGGTAATTTTATTTTTTCAGATCAGTTGGATGCCTTTGGTAACATCACAGGCCTGTCTGCAGAAAGTTTAGCTTCAGGGAAGGTCAATTATTTTGATGCCTCATTTGGAGTTTTAGGCTATTCTAAAGAGCTATGGTTTGGATTTGCCGCGCACAACCTCTTTAAAAACAATATCTCTTTTATGGAGGGCAGTGATTATCAATTAAAAACGAGGTTTTCTGGGCACATGGGTTATCGGTATCGTTTTAAGGCAATTTCTCGAAATACGCGTCGAAACATCGCCATCATGCCGACCTTTAGTTTTACCAGTCAAGGCCCACTGAATCGATTGGATGTGGGTATATATAATGTAATCGAACCTGTTATCCTTGGCGTTTTTTATGGAACAGATCCTACGGCTTTTGAAGAGAACAATTTTATTAGCATGATGGTAGGAATAAAGAAAAATACTTTTACCACAATTTATAGCTACGACCTATCTCTTTCAGAAGGTGCTGCACGGCAAGGATTTCATGAGATTTCTTTTAGTTACCTATTTGAAATAACAAGTGGCAAGCCACCTTTAGGCATGCGAAGAACTAAATGTCCCGTGTTTTTATAAATCATTGACTTAAGTAATAATGGAATCAATACAACGACGATTTTCGTATTTAATTTTAATCTTTGCCCTTGTATCTCCTTCAATAAGCTGGGCACAGTTTGATCTTGCTTCAAGTGCTCATACTG